>MDTE01109698.1_pt1 | contig 141469 bp, 145 predicted proteins | sample 811231 | NCBI WGS metagenome assembly MDTE01 (sample SAMN05326651, study PRJNA326480) | marine metagenome | isolation source: seawater | place: Indian Ocean: Red Sea | collected 2010 | reverse complement strand
GCAGACCGATGCGGAGGAGGCCGATGAGGCCGGTGCCGCTGAGGATTCGCAGACCGATGCGGAGGAGGCCGATGAGGCCGGTGCCGCTGAGGATTCGCAGACCGATGCGGAGGAGGCCGATGAGGCCGGTGCCGCCGAGGAACCCGTCAGCCAAGACGAAGAGGAGTGATCATGGCGACAAAGGAAGAGATCCTGGAAGCGATCGCCGGGATGACCGTGCTCGAGTTGAGCGAATTGCTGTCTGACTTCGAGGAGAAGTTCGGTGTGACGGCGGCGGCCCCTGTGGCTGTGGCTGCTGCTGCACCTGCTGGCGGTGGTGATTCCGGCGGCGACGAGGAGGAAAAGGATTCCTTCGATGTGGTGCTGGCTGGTGCCGGAGATAAGAAGATCCAGGTCATCAAAGAAGTACGTGCGTTGACCAATCTGGGTCTGAAGGACGCCAAGGACCTGGTTGATGGTGCGCCAGCGACCGTGCTCGAAGGTGCCTCGAAGGACGACGCTGAAAAGGCCAAGGAGGCCCTTGAGGGCGCCGGCGCCACTATTGAACTCAAGTAAGTAAGTCATGTCGACTCAGGTCGGCAAGTCGCAATTTTGACCCCGGGGCCTGTCGTTGGCGGGTTCCGGGGTTCGACTTTTTGGCCTCAAGCACAGGTTCTTCCAAATGTCGAGTGGGTGACGGTGCTTGACCATCGCGCGATGCTCCCGGTACCTTGAATTCATAAAGACCCTTCGGGGTCAGATAGCGCTGCCCACAGGGGTTGTGCTACACCTCGCGCGGGCGTTAGCATCCTGCTTTGCCGTGTTTGCGCCTTTTGTTTGTGCCGTTTTCGTGCACGATCTTGTCGCAGCCGGCATGTCCACGTCCGTGATTCCTGGCCAGGAGTTTTAGGTGTCTGCTCGCCCCCTCGTCCGGGACCGTTACTCGTTCGGCAACCTGGAAGAAGTACTCAAGCTTCCCAACCTGATCGACATCCAGCGGAAATCTTTCGACTGGTTTCGTAATCAGGGCATTGCCGAGACGTTTCGGGACCTCAGCCCCATTAGCGACTTCAGCGAGACGCTTTCGCTTGAGTTGGAGTTTGATCCGACCGACGAGGACCTGTGTCCGCCACCGAAGTTTCCTGTAGAGGAGTGCAAGGAGAAGGATATGACCTTCTCCGCTCCGATCTTCGTGCGCGCCTCGTTCAAGAACCAGGCCACTGGAGAGATCAAGGAGCAGACGGTCTTTATGGGGGACTTCCCGATGATGACCGAAAAGGGAACCTTCGTGATCAACGGAACCGAGCGGGTTGTGGTTTCCCAGTTGGTCCGATCTCCGGGTGTGATTTTCCAACCGGGAGATCGTTACCGGCTGCGGAACATGAGCAAGCACCAGCTGGTGACCGGCACTATTCATCCTTCTCGCGGTGAGTGGATCGAGTTCGATGTCGAGCAGAAGCCCGGCAAGGACGTTACGGCTGGCACCAAGGTGTCCCGCAAACGCCGCTTATCGATGTTCACCCTTCTTCGAGCTTTGGGGTACGACGAAGAGAATGAGCCGGGCTTCCTTGACCGCTTTGTCCGCCATTTCAACTTTCTCGAGGGCCAGTGGGAAAAGGATCGCGGCGTTGCCCCCACTCAGGATGAAGCACTTCTCGAGATCTACAAGCGGGTCCGCCCCGGTGAACCGCCGTCCGTGGAGGCTGCCCGCGCCTATTTACGTAACTCATTTTTTTGAGTCGCGCCGTTACGACTTGTCGCGGGTTGGCCGATACAAGCTGAACCGAAAGTTGGGACCGGAGATTGACAAGATTGAGGAGCTCTTTGGCATCGAGCTGGAGCGTCCAGATCCTGATTCCCCCGTGCTGGTCCGCTCTGAAGTCTTGGCTACCTGCACCTACCTCCTGCACTTGGCCAAGGGTGAGCCCGGCTACCGATTAGACGATCAAGATCACTTCGCCAACCGGCGCATTCGGTCGGTCGGCGAGTTGATTCAGAACCAGCTCCGAATCGGCCTCAGCCGCATGGAGCGTGTGGTTCGTGAGCGCATGACGACCATGGATGTGGAGGCCATTGCTCCGCAAAGCCTGGTCAACATCCGGCCAGTGGTGGCTGCAATCAAGGAGTTTTTCGGGACTAGCCAGTTGTCCCAATTCATGGACCAGGTCAACCCGCTGTCGGGTCTTACCCACCGTCGGCGTCTGTCAGCCCTCGGACCAGGTGGATTGTCGCGCGAGCGTGCCGGTTTCGAAGTGCGCGACGTTCACTTCTCACACTACGGGCGCATGTGTCCAATCGAGACTCCCGAGGGTCCGAACATTGGTCTTATCGGGGGTCTAGCCACCTATGGCCGGGTCAACCAGTTCGGCTTTATCGAGTCGCCCTACCGCGTGGTGCGAGACGGCCGGGTTACCGACGAAGTTCGTTGGTTAGCAGCCGATGACGAGGAGGAGTATGTCGTCGCTCAGGCCAACGCGCCGCTGAATCCCGATGGCACCTTCCGTAATGACCGTGTCCTTGTGCGTCGGTCTCCGCAGGCCGCATCGCTGAACGATCTCAAACTCCAGTTGGAGCAGGACATCTTCTTCGGTGCTACGACGGAGATCTCATATGTTCCTCCGAGCGAGGTCCAGTTGATGGACGTCTCGCCACGGCAGATCGTTTCTGTAGCTACAGCCCTAATCCCATTCCTCGAGCATGATGACGCAAACCGGGCCCTTATGGGGGCCAACATGCAGCGTCAGGCTGTCCCGTTAATCCGTTCCGAGGCCCCCTACATCGGGACCGGTATCGAAGTGAGTGCCGCCCATGATGCCGCCGACATGATTTTGGCCGCCGAGGCTGGAACCGTCGTCGCGGTTGATGGCACATCGATCACGGTTGATTACGCCAAGGCTGGGAAGCGCACCCACGAGATGCTCAAGTACGTGCGTTCTAACCAGGACACATGTATCAACCAAAAGAGCCGTGTGACCCCAGGTCAGAAGGTCAAGAAGAACCAACTATTGGCTGATGGCTCGTCGACCGATGGTGGCGAGTTGGCTCTCGGGAAGAACCTGCTTGTGGCTTTCATGTCCTGGGAGGGTTACAACTTTGAGGACGCCATCATCATCTCGGAGCGACTTGTTAAGGATGACGTACTTACGTCAATCCATATTCACGAGCACGAGATCGACGCGCGTGACACCAAGTTGGGTGAAGAGGAGATCACAGCCGACATCCCGAACCTTTCCGACGATATGCGGAATGACCTCGACGACCGAGGAATCGTGCGCGTTGGTTCTGATGTGGCGCCTGGCGACGTGCTGGTTGGCAAGATCACCCCGAAGGGCGAGACCGAGCTGACTCCGGAAGAGCGACTCCTGCGGGCTATTTTCGGTGAGAAGTCTAGAGAGGTGCGTGACACCTCGCTGAAGGTGCCCCACGGTGAGACAGGCAAGGTTATTGACGTCAAGGTCTTTAACCGTGACGACGGAGATGAACTGCCACCCGGTGTCAATCAACTAGTCCGGGTCTACGTGGCTCAGAAGCGCAAGATCACCGTGGGTGACAAGCTGGCTGGCCGCCACGGCAATAAGGGTGTCATCTCCAAGGTCCTCGCAGTGGAGGACATGCCATATCTGGCTGATGGGACGCCCGTCGACATCATTCTTAACCCGCTTGGCGTTCCTTCACGGATGAATGTTGGACAAGTTCTGGAGGCCCACCTCGGCTACTGCGCTCGCTGGGGATGGGAGATTGACGGCGAGACGGTCGGGACCGAGCCGGTCCGTGGCATTGAGAGGAAGACGCGTCCAGCGACTGACCCTTCGGTTCACGTGGCCACTCCGGTCTTCGACGGCGCCCACTGGGATGAGGAAGATCGTGCTGGCCGACATCCGACAATCCAGAAAATTCTGGGTAATTTGCGACCTGAGTCGGTCGACGGAGATCGACTGGTCCAACTAGACGGTAAGGCCACTCTGTTCAATGGTCGCACTGGAGAGGCCTACGACAGTCCGATCATGGTTGGGTATGTCTACATACTCAAGTTGGCGCACCTCGTGGATGACAAGATCCACGCCCGATCGACCGGTCCTTATTCGATGATCACCCAGCAGCCTCTTGGTGGAAAGGCTCAATTCGGGGGACAGCGGTTTGGCGAAATGGAGGTCTGGGCGCTAGAGGCCTATGGCGCCGCTTACTGTCTCCAGGAACTCTTGACCATCAAGTCGGACGACACACTCGGGCGGGTGAAGGTCTATGAGGCCATCGTTAAGGGCGACAACATCCCTGAGCCCGGCATCCCCGAAAGTTTCAAGGTGCTGATCAAGGAGATGCAGTCCCTGTGTCTCGATGTTGAGGTCCTTGCCGAAGACGGCCGCGAGATCGAGATGCGCGACTTTGACGAGGACGTTTATCGGGCCACCGAAGAGCTTGGTATCGATCTGTCCCGCCCGGAGCGGGGCTCTGACGAAGAGGACGAGCGCCGCGCTGCCGGTCTGCTCGCCCGCTGATCTGCCGTTCACGGCACACATTCAATAGAACTAGACGTAGGAAAAAATAGTGCTCGACGTCAATGAATTTGACCAACTCCGCATTGGCCTGGCTACAGCTGACGGCATCCGTATGTGGTCCAACGGCGAGGTCAAGAAGCCGGAGACCATCAACTACCGCACTCTTAAGCCAGAGAAGGACGGGCTCTTCTGCGAGAAGATCTTTGGCCCGACGAAGGATTGGGAGTGCTACTGCGGCAAATACAAACGAGTTCGGTTCAAGGGCATCATTTGTGAGCGGTGTGGCGTCGAGGTGACTCGGTCAAAGGTCCGGCGCGACCGAATGGGTCATATCGAGTTGGCTGCCCCCGCGGTGCACATCTGGTACCTGCGGGGCACACGCTCGTGGTTGGCCTACCTCCTCATGGGGACCGAGCCTCGAGAGGAGCTAAAGGCCAAGCAACTGGAAAAGGTCATCTATTTTGCCGCCAACCTTGTCGTTTCTGTGAACGAAGAGAAGCGTCACGAGGACCTTCCCGAATTGGAGGCTGAGCTCGTTGAGGAGCGTCTGGCCATTGAGGAAGAACGCGACCGTGAACTGAACCGTCGCCAAGAGGATCTCGAGGCCGAGTTGGCCGAGATGGAGGCTGAAGGCGCCAAGGAGTCGGACCTAAAGGCTCGTGCCCGCGCAGCGGAAAAGGACCTTCAGTTCATCCGTGAACAGTATGAGCAGGAACTTGACGTCCTGAACAGGGCATGGGACGAGTTCACCGGTTTGTTTTCCCGTCAGATCATCGAGGAAGACATGCTCTGGCGCGAACTGGAAGATCGCTGGGGCGAGTACTTCGAGGGTGGTATGGGTGCTGAGGCCCTGACCAGACTGATTGAACTCATCGACTTTGACGATGAGGAGGTCAAACTGCGAGGCCAGATTGATCCGCCGGAAGGTCAGAAGCCTCTTTCTGCCCAGCGCAAGCAGAAGGCCATCAAGCGCCTCAAGATTATTGCAGCCTTCAACCGCAGGGATGAGCACGGCCGTCGGGTCAATGAGCCGCGAGCCATGATTCTGGACGCCGTGCCGGTTATCCCGCCGGAGCTTCGGCCAATGGTTCAGTTAGATGGTGGTCGTTTCGCCACTTCCGACCTGAATGATCTCTACCGTCGAGTCATCAATCGCAACAACCGCCTAAAGCGTCTGCTTGACCTAGGTGCTCCAGCGATCATCGTCAATAACGAGAAGCGGATGCTCCAAGAGGCCGTTGATGCTCTGTTTGACAACGGTCGTCGTGGGCGGCCAGTGACCGGGCCAGGTAATCGCCCACTTAAGTCGTTGTCCGACATGCTTAAGGGCAAGCAGGGTCGGTTCCGTCAGAACTTGCTCGGCAAGCGTGTTGACTATTCTGGACGTTCAGTCATCGTGGCTGGCCCAACCCTGAAATTCCATCAGTGCGGGCTGCCTAAGGTGATGGCGCTTGAGTTGTTCAAGCCGTTCGTCATGAAGAAACTGGTCGATGACGAGATCGCCCAAAATATCAAGTCCGCTAAGCGAATGGTCGAACGGCGCAAGCCGCAGGTCTGGACGATCCTTGAAGACGTCATTCGCGAGCACCCGGTCCTGCTAAATCGTGCGCCCACTCTTCACCGTCTGGGAATCCAGGCCTTTGAGCCAGTCTTGGTCGAGGGTAAGGCTATTCGGATCCACCCTCTAGTTTGTGCGGCGTTTAATGCCGACTTCGATGGTGACCAGATGGCCGTTCACCTTCCGTTGTCTTCGGAAGCTCAGGCGGAGGCCCGAGTTCTGATGCTGTCGGCCAATAACGTCCTCAGCCCGGCTCATGGGCGTCCACTAGTCACTCCGACACAGGACATGGTGATCGGCGCCTACTACCTGACTGCTGAGCAGGAGGGAATGCCCGGCGAGGGCAAGGTATTTCGCAACGTTGACGAACTGAGGTGGGCGGTCGAGACCGGCACCGTGCACCTACATGCGCGCATCCAGTACAGGTCGCCAGACTACCCGGAACTGTTGGATACCCCGGCGAACGGTGCGGCCGCTACTTGGCTAACTACCACCCCCGGCCGGGTGTTTTTCAACGAGGCACTGCCTGGTAACCAGGTGGAGCCAATGGATGTTGGCGGCCACAGGGCTGAGCAGATCGTCTACGTGAACGAGCAGGTTGGCCGGGGTCATCTCGGCTTGATTGTCGACGACTTGGCCCGTGGCTACCCGAAGAAGGTGGTGGCCGAGTCCTTGGATGCCCTCAAAGACGCATGCTTTGAGTACGCGAGTAGGTCAGGGTTGACTGTTTCGATAGATGACGTGAAGACCCCGGACGAGAAGATTGGCATCCTGGAGGATCACGAAAGGCAAGCCGAGAAGGTTGAGGGTCAGTTCCGTAAGGGCATCATCACTGATGGCGAACGGCGTCAGAAGGAGGTCGAGATTTGGAATTCGGCCACCCATGAAGTGACAGAGCGGATGAAGGAATCCTTGGAGGCCGACCACTTCAACCCCATCGACATGATGGTTAAGTCCGGGGCCCGCGGAAACATGATGCAGGTGCGTCAGATCGCTGGAATGCGGGGGCTAGTGGCCAATCCTCGCGGTGACATGATCCCCCGACCAATTAAGTCAAACTTCCGCGAAGGTCTGGCGATGCTTGAGTACTTCATCGCCACGCCCGGTGCACGGAAAGGCCTTGTTGACACTGCCCTGAGGACCGCCGACTCGGGCTATCTGACCCGTCGTTTGGTCGACGTCTCACAGGAGTTGATCATCAACGACGTTGATCCGTTCGACGGGGATGGCCCGGTACGCGGTATTTGGATCGAGGACGTGCGTCCCGACGAGACAAACCGCGTGTTCAATCTTGAGACTCGTCTATTCAGTCGGACTCTGGCTGACGATGTAACCCTCTCGGACGGCAGTGTGCTGACTGCTGGCACCATCGTCGGTGAGGCGGAGATGGATGCCTTGCGCGACGATGAGAGTGTCAACCGGGTACGGGTGCTATCTCCGCTGACCGATGATTCAGCCTTGGGAGTCTCGGCCGCTAGTTACGGCATGTCTTTAGCTACAGGCAAACCAATTGAGTTAGGTGAGGCGGTTGGTGTTATTGCTGCTCAGTCGATTGGCGAGCCGGGTACGCAGCTCACTATGCGGACCTTCCACACAGGTGGAGTGGCTGGTAAGGACCTAGCGGGTGGCCTGCCGCGTGTAGTTGAACTTTTCGAAGCCCGTGAGCCGAAGGGCAAGGCCACTCTGGCGCGAATTTCCGGCGTGGTCCGTCTTGGCGACGACGAGGGTCGGGGCCGCGAGGTTGCTGTGGTTGCAGACGATGGGACCGAGGAGGTCTATCTGGTGCCGGGAGCGTCCCGCCTTGAGGTAGTTGACGGTCAGGACGTCCGAGCTGGTGACGCGATCGTCGAGGGACCGCGCGATCCGAAGGAACTACTGGAGATTAAGGGTGTGCGGGAAACTCAGCAGTACCTCGTGGAAGAGGTACAGCGGGTCTACCGGGATCAGGGTGTGTCGATCCACGATAAGCACATCGAGTTGATTGTTCGTCAAATGACCCGCCGTGTGAAGATCAACGACCCCGGTGAATCGGATTTCCTGCCCGGCGAGCAAGTTGACCAGCGTCTTTTTGCCGAAACCAACCGACTGCTGGTGGCCGAAAGCCGTCGGCCAGCCGAGGGTCGCCCAGAGTTGATGGGTATCACTAAGGCATCTTTGGCCACCGACTCGTGGCTTTCGGCGGCTTCCTTCCAGGAGACCACTCGGGTACTGACTGAGGCGGCCATTGAGTGTCGTAGTGACAAACTCATCGGCCTAAAGGAGAACATCATCATCGGCAAGCTGGTGCCGGCGGGGACCGGCATGGAGGAGTACCGGCGGGTAGCTACCCACGCTCCGGACTACAAGCCAATGGACTTCTACTCGTCAGCCGACGAGGAGCAGGATTTGGCCGAGTGGCTGGCCGGCCAGTCGGGACCCGATGACGAAGTTTTTGCCGGCGCCTATGAGGCTGATGTCATTGATCTGGCTGGCTCGATGGACCTCCCCTCTGGTGAAGTGGAAGTTCCATCGGACGACGCAGGAACTGATCCGGAAGGCGGCTGACAGAACGTCTCCAGCCGGTTGGATTGGTCCACGGTGTAGGTCTGGTCGACTACGGACGTTTGACCTAGTTGAACCCAGACGTAGACTTACCCGCTGTTCGGTTCCGAGCCGGTACCGGATACTGACCCCGGAACATTGCCCCACGGTGGATAGGTTCCGACCAAGGATTTATAACCGCATTGGCTCCGACGGGGCCTACCACGAGGTGAAGTAGTGCCCACGATTCAGCAGTTGGTCCGCAAGGGCCGCCAGACCAAGCGCCGCAAGGAGGCCACCCCTGCACTGAAGGGTGCGCCTCAGCGTCGCGGTGTTTGCACTCGGGTCTATACCACCACCCCGAAAAAGCCAAACTCTGCGTTGCGCAAGGTGGCTCGTGTTCGTCTTACCAGCGGTGTCGAAGTCACCGCCTATATCCCTGGCGAGGGCCATAACCTCCAGGAGCACTCCATTGTGCTTGTGCGTGGTGGTCGTGTGAAAGATCTGCCAGGTGTTCGCTACAAGGTCATTCGCGGCACGTTGGACACCTCAGGTGTGAGCCAACGTCGTCAAGCCCGCAGCCGCTACGGCGCGAAGAAAGAGAACTGATCGTGCCACGTAAGGGACCTGCGAATCGCCGGGAATTGACACCGGATCCCGTCTATCGGTCAACCGTGGTCACTCAACTCGTGAACAAGGTCCTTCAGCGCGGCAAGCGTTCGACGGCCGAGCGAATTGTCTACTCTGCACTTTCCACTGTTGAGTCCAAGACGGGTTCGGAGCCGGTCACCACGCTCAAAAGGGCCATTGACAACGTCCGCCCGCAACTCGAGGTACGAAGCCGCCGCGTGGGTGGTGCTACCTATCAGGTCCCCGTCGAAGTTCGCCCCCGCCGTGCCAACACTCTCGCTGTCCGATGGCTGGTGAACTATTCCCGGGACCGTCGCGAACGGACCATGGCGGAACGGCTAGCTAACGAGATTATGGACGCCGCGAACGGCGTTGGTTCTTCGGTAAAACGTCGAGAAGACCTGCACAAAATGGCCGAGAGCAACAAGGCGTTTGCCCACTACCGCTGGTAAGCGGTCGCTGAATTGATCCTTTCCCATAGAGCGGTCTAGCCGCGGCGATTCTTCATTTCTGTCGCCTAAACGCTTCAAGCGAGGCGGCGGACCACTCAGCCAGAATCCTCTGGACCGAAAACCTGAAATCGACCACTACCCGACACGACACAACCAACCTGAGTACTGATATGGCGACGCGACACCCACTTGAGAAGACCCGCAACATCGGGATCATGGCCCATATAGACGCGGGCAAGACCACCACGACTGAGCGGATCCTCTACTACACCGGCGTTAACTACAAGATCGGTGAGGTCCATGACGGCGCAGCGACCATGGACTGGATGGAGCAGGAGCAGGAAAGAGGGATCACCATTACCTCAGCTGCTACCAGCTGTTTTTGGAACGACCACCGGATCAACATCATCGACACCCCAGGTCACGTTGATTTCACCGTCGAAGTGGAGCGCTCTTTGCGTGTCTTGGACGGCGCGGTTGCCGTGTTCGATGGGGTGGCCGGCGTAGAGCCCCAGACGGAGACTGTCTGGCGACAGGCTGATAGGTACAACGTGCCACGGATGTGTTTCGTCAACAAGATGGACCGGACAGGTGCCGACTTTTTCTTTGTACTTGGCACCATTCGTGAGCGTCTCGGTTGCAAGGCTGCCGTTGTGCAGTTGCCTATCGGTTCTGAATCTGATTTTGCCGGGGTGGTCGATCTGGTCGAGATGAATGCACTTGTCTGGCAGGGAGAGGACCTTGGGGCATCATGGGACGTCGTAGACATCCCCGAGGATATGGTCGACACTGCCGAGGAGTACCGGTCCGAACTGATCGATGTACTTTCCGAATTCGACGAGGACATCCTCGAAAAGTTCGTTGGTGAGGAGGAGATCTCAGCAGATGACATCCGGTCTGCGGTTCGCGTAGGGACTCTTGCCGGCTATTGCGTGCCTATTCTCACTGGGACCGCATTTAAGAACAAGGGGGTTCAGCCCCTTCTAGACGCCGTGGTCGACTACTTGCCGTCGCCGATTGACCTCCCCCCTGTCGAGGGTGTGCACCCCCGGTCGGGTGATGCATTGGAGCGTGGAGCCGAGGATTCGAATCCTTTCGCCGCCTTGGCTTTCAAGATCATGACCGATCCCCATGTGGGGAAGTTGACCTATTTCCGGGCCTATAGCGGGGTGCTGAATAAGGGCTCAGCGGTGCTAAATAGCCGCACTGAGAACAAAGAGCGCATCGGTCGCATATTGGAGATGCATGCAAACGACCGCGAGGATCGCGATGACGTCAGGACTGGTGACATCGTCGCAGGGATTGGTCTGAAGAACACTCGGACTGGTGACACTCTCTGTGCCCCGGACCATCCGATCGTTCTGGAGCAACTTGAGTTCCCCGAGCCAGTAATTCACGTGGCAGTTGAACCTCGCTCCAAGGCCGACCAGGACAAAATGGGTAAGGCTCTCAGCGCTCTGGCAGAGGAAGACCCGACCTTCACTGTCCGCGGTGATGAGGAGACCGGGCAGACCATCATTGGTGGGATGGGTGAATTGCACCTAGAGGTGTTGGTCGACCGCATGCTTCGAGAGTTTCGGGTTGATGCCAACGTTGGCAAGCCGCAGGTGGCCTACCGCGAGACCATTACGCGGGCGGTCAATGATCACCGTTACACGCACAAGAAGCAGACCGGCGGTTCCGGTCAGTTTGCTGAGATCGTGGCGAGTCTTGAGCCGTTTGAGGATGAGGAGTCCACCTACCTGTTCGAGGACAACGTCACCGGAGGTCGTATCCCAAAGGAGTACATCCCGTCGGTTGACGCCGGTGTTCAGTTGGCAACCACAAACGGTCCGCTAGCCGGGTATCAAGTCCTCGGTATCAAGGTGGCTTTGAACGACGGTAAGGCCCATGATGTGGACTCGTCGGAGATGGCGTTCAAGATCGCCGCTCAGGCGTGGTTTCGAGAGGCAATGAGGATGGCGAAGCCCGTCTTGCTTGAACCTGTGATGTCCGTTGAAGTTGTGACCCCTGAGGACTACATGGGTGATGTCGTGGGCGACCTAAATTCTCGACGAGGTCGCGTTGGCCAGATGGAAGCTCGTGGTTCCAACCAGGTGGTTAGCGCACAAGTACCGCTGTCGGAGATGTTTGGGTACGCTACTGACTTGCGGTCGCGCACCCAAGGACGTGCGACATACACCATGCAGTTTGACTCGTACCAACAGACACCCGGGTCAGTGCAGGAGGAGATCACCCGCCGGATTCACGGCGAATGATCGGCGGGGCCCATCACGGGCTTCGACCGGGGCTACGGCCCTGGAAGCAACAAAGAGTTTCAGAACAGAGAGAAACCGAGGAAGAAGAAGCGATATGGCCAAGGCCCAGTTTGAGCGCACTAAGCCCCACGTAAACGTGGGGACCATGGGTCACATCGACCACGGGAAGACCACTCTTACCGCGGCGATCACCAAGGTCCTGTCAGACCGTGACCCGAATTCCACTGCCTTTACAGAATTCGAAAACATTGACAAGGCCCCTGAAGAGCGGGAACGCGGTATCACTATCAATGTGAGCCACGTCGAGTACGAGACCGAGAACCGGCACTACGCCCACGTCGATATGCCGGGCCACGCTGACTACATCAAGAACATGATCACCGGTGCCGCTCAGGTGGACGGCGCCATCTTGGTGGTATCAGCCGCTGACGGTCCGATGCCACAGACTCGAGAGCACGTGCTATTGGCTCGTCAGGTAGGTGTGCCGAAGATCATCGTGGCACTCAACAAGTGCGACATGGTTGATGACGAAGAGCTTCTTGAGTTGGTCGAAATGGAGGTGCGCGAGCTCCTCGATGAGTATGAGTTCCCCGGTGATGACACTCCAGTCGTTCGGGTTTCGGCCTTGAAGGCCCTCGAGGGTGACGCAGCCGCTGGTGATCAGGTCGTTGACTTGATGAGTCAGGTCGACGAGTACATCCCGCAGCCTGAGCGAGATGTAGACAAGCCATTCCTCATGCCGATTGAAGACGTCTTTTCCATTACAGGCCGGGGCACTGTCGTGACAGGCCGCGTTGAGCAGGGTGTGGTGAACACCGGCGACAGCATTGAGATCGTTGGACTAAGAGACACCCAGACGACGACCTGCACCGGTGTTGAGATGTTCCGGAAATTGCTGGATCAGGGTGAGGCCGGTGACAACATTGGTGCCCTCCTCCGTGGCATTGATAAGGAAGAGGTCCAGCGCGGCCAGGTCCTAGCCAAGCCGGGATCAATCACTCCGCACACCCAATTTGAGGCCGAGGTCTACGTGCTGACAAAGGAGGAGGGTGGTCGCCACAAGCCATTTTTCTCGAACTATCGGCCCCAGTTCTACTTCCGCACTACGGACGTGACCGGCATGATCGAGCTGCCGGAAGGCACTGAGATGTGCATGCCTGGGGATAACACCACTATGACTGTCGAGCTAATTGCTCCGATTGCCATGGACGATGGTCTGCGGTTTGCCATCCGCGAGGGTGGTCGTACCGTTGGTGCCGGCGCTGTTACCAAGATCCTGAAGTAGCGGGACGAACGCCGATGCCTGCTGGGCAGAAGATCCGGATCCGTCTAAAGGCCTACGACCACGAGCTCATTGATCAGTCGACGAAAAAAATCGTTGAGACGGCCCGAAGGACTCAGGCCGATCTTGTGGGTCCGGTGCCGCTGCCGACTGAAAAGCACCGCTACACAGTCATCCGGGGCCCCTTCAAGGACAAGGATTCTCGAGAACATTTTGAGATGCGGATACACAAGCGCATGCTTGACATAATGAATCCATCTCCCAAGACAGTTGACTCGCTGCAGCGTCTAGACCTTCCGGCTGGGGTGGACATCGAGATCAAGATCCAGCAGGCTTAAATCCAGCACGGATAACGAGCCCGGGCGAACGTCAACTGAAATATCCGGCGGCTCGCATAGGTGTTTCCTTCACCATTGGGAGCCGAGCCGTTCAATTCTCTTCAGCCTCCGGGCTTAGTTCGCTTTGCAATTTTTCAGAGTCAGCGGGTCGTTCGCCATGACCGCGACGGAGACTGGATGCTTCTTGAAGATGTTCGGCTACCTCGTGACGCTCAGCTTCGGCAGCGATGACCGCTTGGATCGTTGCTGCGGCGGGGAGGGCTAGGAGCGCGCCGACTACACCGAGTACGGCTGAACCGGCAATGACGGAGCCGAATGCTACGGCCACGTGGAGTTGCATGGTGTGAGCTGTGACCCGCGGCGCGAATATGTAGTTCTCCACCTGCTGATAAACGGCAATCACGGCAATGACCCAGAGGCCATCGGCCGGCTCATTCAGAAGTGATATGACCAGCGGCAGTGCACCGGCGATGAAGGTGCCGACTACCGGAACGAACTGAGACATAATGCCAACCCACAGCGCTAGTGCTAAGGCCGACGGGAGTCCGATCACTTGGAATGCCGCCCAGTGAATTAGGGACGAGACGACGGCCAGAACACTCCGTGAGAGGATGTATCCGCCAGTCTTTTCAATAGCTAGGTCCCAGACCTCGAGTACGTGACGTTGATGTCGCTCCGCCACGAAGGAGCACACCAGTCGTCGCAACTTCGGCCCCTCAGCCACGAGGTAGAAGGTGAACAGGCCGACCGTGAATAGTTGGAAGAGCAAATTCACGACGGTGCTGCCAAAGCGGGCTAGGTCGTCGGCTACGTCGCCCAGCCAACTGGCTAGTGCTCCGGTGTCATAGTCGGCCCTCAGGTCGGCTGTGGCGTTCTCGACTCCCAAGGTGTCTTCCAGCCAATCATCGACGTCAGATAGGTAATCAGGCACGTTCTCGCTGAACTCTGTGACCTGATCGGCTAGCAGGTTGCCCACCTGAACGCCGAAAGCGCCGAGGGCTCCGACGAGGACGAACATTACGAGGGCTGTGCTGAGACCTCGACGCATGCCTATACGTTCGAGGCGGTTGACGGCGGGTTCGAGGGCGAAGGACAGGAAGAATGAGACGAGTAAGACAATAAGAAGCGGACGCAAAGCCTCAAGTACTCCACGCAAGTAATAGAGAGCAGCAACCCCACCCAGGATGGCGAGGATGGCTCGACGGGCCCAAGGCGGAAGGTTTCGGTTGACGCCGCTCGAACTGGCCGGTTCGGTCACGTTTTTTAGATGCTCCGGGGTGTCGGTAATGGGTAGATCACTGAAATCAAAGGGATCTGTTCCCTTCGTGACGCTACTGGTCGCTCTTTCGCCCGCTGGGGATCCTCGCTGGACTTTTTGTGGCTGGTGGGGATCGCGTATGCCGGGTGTTCAATCTGGGCTCCTGGAAAGAACCCGGTTGTGGGCTGAGTTCGCCCGCCGTATCGTGGTACGTGCGATTTGGGCAGATCTCCTTTGGTCGGCCCGCTTCGTGAACTGAGGTCTTCGTAGGCGTTAGTCCTTTCGGGATTGGCGAACCGCGTGGCACAACCAAATTTCCGCTCCGTCGGGCTTTGCCCGGACGGAGCCTTCGCGTAAAGGGGCCCCTAAGGGTCCGCCTGCCGGCAGTTACCGGTACCAGTTGCAGGAGCCATCATGGCCAATAAGGCAATCGTCGGCGAAAAGGTCGGCATGACACAGGTGTGGGATGAGGACAACCGCGTCTTGCCTGTCACCGTGTTGCGCGTCCGACCTAACCGCGTTGTCCAGGTCAAGACTGCAGAACGGGACGGCTACAGCGCCCTTCAGGTCACCTTTGGGCAGAGAGATGCTGAAAAACTCAGCCGCCCGGAGGCAGGGCATTTCGCCGCAGGTGGTGTCGAGGCCGGCAAACGCCTTATTGAGCTCCGCCTTGATGATGTAGATGGCTATGAGGTTGGGCAAGAGATCACTGTTGAGACTCTTTCAGAGCAGGCCAGAGTCGACGTCACCTCGGTGAGCAAGGGTAAGGGCTTTGCCGGAGCTATGAAGCGTCACGGCTTTTCGGGCCAGCGTGCATCGCATGGTGCGCACAAGGTTCACCGCAAGCCGGGTGCGGTCGGCCAGTGCGCCACCCCGTCCCGCGTGTTCAAGGGCAAGCGTCTTCCCGGTCGTATGGGCAATCGGAAGACGACCATGTTGAACCTCGAAGTCGTCCAGGCCGATGCCGAACGCGAGTTGCTTTTGGTCCGAGGTTCGGTCCCTGGTCCTCGTGGAGCCACAGTCCTGATTCGCGATGCCGTGAAGGGAAATCGGTGATGGCGAAGATCGACATTCTCAGCCGGACTGGCGATGCGACCGGTTCTGTCGACCTCGATGAGGCCACTTTCGGCATTGAGCCGAACGTGGCTGTTATGCACCAAGTCGTGACTGCTCAGTTGGCCGCGCGACGGTCGGGTACCCAGAGCACTCAGACCAGAGCCGAAGCCCGTGGCGGTGGTGCCAAGCCGTGGCGCCAGAAGGGCACTGGCCGAGCTCGTCAAGGTTCGATCCGTTCGCCGCAGTGGCGTGGTGGTGGCGTGGCTCTAGGACCGAAGCCCCGTAGTTACGCTCAAAAGACCCCGAAGAAGATGATTCGCCTAGCCCTCTGCTCGGCGTTGAGCGACCGTGCCGCTGAAGCCAAGGTGGTCGTGGTAGATGATTGGTCGTTCGAGGTGCCGCGTACGAAGGATGCCTTGGCCTCTCTAAGTGCCCTTGGTGTGGGCGGGCGGACCTTGGTAGTCGCTGATCGCGACGATGTGAATACTTGGAAGAGTTTCGCCAATTTGCAGCAGGTTCACGTGGTTTCGCCCGGCGAACTCAACGCCTATGACGTTTTAGTAGCTGACTACGTGGTCTTTACCAAGGCCACTCTTCCTAACGCTCAAGCTGAGAAGGCGAAGAGCGTTCCAACGACTGTGCCCGAAAAGGCTGACGAATCTTCGGACGTTGGAGAAGAAGAATGAATGATCTACGCGACGTCATCGTGAAGCCGGTCGTGTCGGAAAAATCATACGCTTTGCTTGAAGACAACGTTTACACCTTCGAGGTTGCCAAGTCGGCGTCTAAGCCCCAGATCCGCGATGCGATTGAGTCGATTTTCGATGTCACCGTGCTCAAAGTGAACACTCTTAATCGTGATGGCAAGCGAAAGCGCAACCGGCGGATGCCGACCTACGGCAAGCGTCCAGATGTCAAGCGGGCTTATGTCACCCTCGTCGAGGGTGACTCGATCGAACTGTTTGAGGTCTAGGAGCATGCCTCAGCGCAAACGCAAGCCGACTAGTCCCGGTCGACGGTTCCAGACCGTCGCCGATTTCTCGGATATCACAAAGAACAGTCCGGAGAGGTCACTAACTGAGTCGAAGACCAGCACCGGCGGTCGCAACAACTACGGACGCAAGACGGCCCGTCACCGTGGTGGCGGCCACAAGCGCCAGTACAGAGTCGTCGATTTTCGCCGAAATAAAGATGGGGTACCGGCCAAGGTTGCTGCGGTTGAGTACGACCCGAATCGCAGTTGCCGAATCCTGCTGCTCCACTACCACGATGGGGAGAAGCGTTACATCTTGGCGCCAAAGGGCGTCGAGGTTGGCGAGGTCCTCCAGTCGGGACAAGGCAGTGAGATCAAGGCGGGCAACGCCCTCCCGCTTCGGTACATCCCGGTCGGGACGACTCTGCACAACATCGAACTTCAGCCTGGTGGCGGCGGCAAGATGGCTCGTAGTGCGGGTTCCAGTGTGCAGTTGGTGGCCAAGGAGGGTGAGTTTGCCACTCTGCGTCTCCCTAGTACCGAGATGCGTCGGGTTCGTATCGACTGTCGGGCAACAGTGGGCGAGGTCGGGAACCAAGAGCACGAACTCACCAAGATTGGCAAGGCTGGGCGTAACCGATGGAAGGGAGTGCGCCCGCAGACCCGCGGCGTAGCTATGAACCCAGTTGATCACCCACTAGGTGGTGGTGAGGGCAAATCGTCGGGTGGTCGCCATCCAGTGTCGCCTTGGGGTAAGCCCGAAGGCCGAACCCGCCAGCGTAAGAAGCAATCCGACAAGTTGATCGTGCGCCGTCGACGTCGGCGTGGGTCACGGAGGTAATCGGCGATGCCGAGGAGTCTCAAAAAGGGTCCTTTCGTAGACGACCACCTTCTCAAGAAGGTAGATGTCTTGAATGAGTCCGGCGAGAAGAAGGTCATTCGGACGTGGTCGCGGCGCTCGACGATCGTGCCTGACATGGTTGGCCACACGATTGGCGTTCACGACGGTCGTAAGCATGTTCCGGTTTATGTGACTGAGTCGATGGTTGGCCACAAGTTGGGCGAGTTTGCTCCAACTAGGACCTTCCGTCACCACGCTGGCCAGGAGAAAGGCGTTCGTCGCTGATGCCTGGTTTGAAGACCAACGAGTATCCGGGAACGCGAGCTGTTGCCCGTCACGTGCGCGTATCGCCGTCTAAGGCTCGCGCCGTCCTCGACCTGATCCGCGGTGAGTCGTATGGCCGTGCCGCCGAAATCTTGACCTTCTCCGAGCGAGCTGTGGCTGGTGTGATCGCCAAGTGCCTTGACTCTGCGGTGGCAAATGCTGAAAACAACGACGAGATACCTGCCGAGGAGCTTTATGTGTCGGCTTGCTATGCCGACGAGGGTCCGACCCTAAAGCGCTGGCGTCCCCGCGCACGGGGTCGTGCCACTCGCATCAACAAGCGGACCAGCCATATCACGATCATCGTGAGCCGCTACGGGGCCGATGCTCTCGAAGTTATGCGCGAGCGGGAGCTAGCCAAGGGTAGGGCGTCGTCGAGTGCCCAGGCTGCGGAAGCTCGCCGTCAGCGCGTGGAGCGCAGTCGTTCCACTATCGAGGCATCTGACGCCGAGGTGGAGGACGAAGTCTCTGATGAGACGGTTGTCGAGGAAGAGGTGGTTGCTGAGGCTTCCGCTGATGAGACGGTTGTCGAGGAAGAGGTTGCCAAAAATGCGGCCGACGAGCAGGAAGAGGAGGCCAACTGATGGGCCAGAAGGTCAATCCGTACGGCTTCCGCTTGGGGGTCACCACCGACTGGAAGTCTCGGTGGTTTGCGAGCAGGCAGGAATACGCCGACAATCTGGTTGAGGACTGGGAGGTCCGTGACTACCTCATGACTGAGTTGCCGCATGCCGCGATCAGTCGGGTCGAGGTTGAGCGCACCAGCAACAAGCTGCGGATTGACGTCCACACTGCTCGACCGGGAATTGTCATCGGTCGCAAGGGTTCTGAGGCCGATCGCCTCCGGACTGGTTTAGGCAAGATCACCGGCAATCACACCGTCACTTTGAATATCCAAGAAATCAAGGAACCGGAGCTTGACGCCGCTCTGATTGCCCAAGGCGTAGCCGACCAATTGGCTGGTCGAGTTGCCTTTCGCAGGGCTATGAAGCGTGCGGTGCAGAACGCTCAGAAGGCGGGGGCTCTTGGCATTCGAGTCCAGTGCTCGGGCCGTTTGGGTGGTGCTGAGATGTCTCGCACCGAGTGGTATCGAGAGGGCCGGGTCCCTTTGCACACCCTGCGGGCAGACATCGACTATGGCTTTCGCGAGGCTCGCACCACATACGGTCGGATTGGCGTGAAAGTCTGGATCTACAAAGGCGACATCCTCCCCTACAAGAGTCTGCTTGAAGACAAGATCGCCAAGGAGGCAGCGATGGCTGCTGGTGAGACTTCAGGCCAGACAAAGCCTCGTTCCGTTGTGTCCTCGGCGGCGGGTCGCCGTCGGACTGAGTCGCTTGAGGCGCCTGAGGTTACTGAGGAGGCCATCGAGGCTGAGCCGGCGCCACTCGTAAAAGAGGGCGACGCCGAGTTCGAGAAGTTGCTTGCCGAGGAAGAGGCCATCGAGGCTTCGACTCGCGAGTCCCGCGAGACGCCGCATTTTCGCGGTGGGGACGGTGATTGAGCCGTGCTGATGCCGAAGAAAGTCCGACATAGAAAACATCACCGTGGCCGGATGAAGGGCGCCTCCAAGGGTCAGACCGAGGTCACCTTCGGCGAGTTTGGGATCCAGGCTCTTGAGCCCGGATGGATTACCGCACGTCAGATTGAGGCGGCTCGTGTCGCCATGACTCGACACATTAAGCGCGGCGGCAAGGTGTGGATAAATGTATTCCCTGACAAACCCATTACGGAGAAGCCGGCTGAAACCCGAATGGGTTCGGGTAAGGGCAACCCTGAAAAATGGGTAGCAGTGGTCAAGCCTGGTCGTGTGCTGTTTGAGCTGTCCTACCACGATTCGGCGGTGGCCCGTGCAGCCCTGGACCGCGCAATCCAGAAATTGCCGATCAAGGCTCGGTTCGTCGAGCGCGAGGAGGGTTTTTAGCCATGGCGAAGAACAAGTCCTTGGCCGACCTGGGTGACACCGACCTCATTGAGCGCCTTTCGGAATCTAAGGAAGAGCTTTTTAACCTTCGATTTCAACTGGTTACCGGTCAACTGGAGAATCATGCCCGGGTCCGGGAGGTTAAAAGGGAGGTGGCCCGTGTGCTGACCGAATTGCGGGCTCGCGAGATTGACGCCGAGGCCGAGGCCTTTGGCGAGGAGGTGGCTGGCTGATGGCTGAGACGACCGAAGTCACGTCCCGTCCGAACCGTCGCAAGGTACGCGAGGGCTTTGTGGTTTCAGATGTTCAGGACAAGACCGCGATTGTGGAAACGGTTGACCGAGTTAGGCACCGCCGTTACGACAAGACCGTCCAGCGCACTAAGCGGCTGCACGTCCACGACGAGGAGAACCAACTGAACGTAGGTGACCGGGTTCGGGTTCAGGAGACCCGCCCTCTATCCAAGATGAAGCGCTGGCGATTAGTAGAGATTCTTGAGAGGGCGAAGTAATGATCCAGCAGGAGACCCGACTCCGGGTTGCGGATAACTCGGGAGCCCGTGAGGTGCTCTGTATCAAGGTGTTGGGTGGTTCGAAGAGGCGCTATGCATCGATTGGTGACGTCTTTACCGCGACGGTGAAGGACGCCAATCCTGGTGCAGCTGTCAAAAAGGGCGAGGTCGTTAGGTGCGTAGTCGTCCGGACAAAGAAGGAGCGGCGTCGTATAGACGGTAGCTACATCCGTTTTGACGAGAACGCAGCAGTGCTTATCAACGATCAGAACCAGCCCAGAGGTACCCGCATCTTTGGTCCTGTCGGACGTGAGCTTCGTGATCGCAAGTTCATGCGGATTGTTTCTTTGGCACCGGAGGTGCTCTGAGATGAAGATCCGCAAGGGCGACAAGGTGCAGGTCTTGGCTGGCAAGAGCCGAGGCAAGGTCGGTGAGGTCATCACGGCTTTGCCTGCTGAGGGCAAGGTCATCGTGGATGGCGTCAACATGGCCAAGCGCCACCAGAAGCCGACCAACGCCACTATGCAGGGTGGCATCATCGACAAGGCCATGCCGGTTCACGTCTCTAACGTGGCCATCGTCAGTCCTGGGGACAATAAGCCCACCCGTGTCGGGTACCGGTTTACCGAGGCCGGTGAGAAGGTTCGAATCTGTAAGCGGACGGGGGTTGATCTCGATGGTTGACACTATGACGGCCGTTCCAGTACGTATGCGCCAGCTCTACGACACTGGGATCAGAGACGCTTTGAAGACAGAACTCGGCTTGACCAACGTCATGCAGGTTCCCAAACTCGTCAAGATTGTGGTCAACGTAGGCGTTGGTGACGCTGCCCAGCAGGCCAAGCTTTTGGATGGTGCGGTTGCCGATTTGACGGTGATTACTGGTCAGAAGCCGCTAGTAACCCGGGCCCGTCAGTCGGTCTCGAACTTCAAGCTCCGTGAAGGGCAGGCCATCGGTGCCAAAGTGACCCTGCGTGGCGATCGCATGTACGAGTTTCTGGACCGCTTGATCACCTTGGCGATACCCCGTATCCGCGACTTCCGCGGTCTTAACCCAAAGTCGTTCGACGGGAGCGGGAATTACACGTTCGGTGTGACCGAACAATTGATCTTCCCGGAGATTGACTATGACAAGATCGATCGCACTCGGGGGATGGACATCACCATCGTGACGTCTGCGTCCGACGACGCCGGTGGGCGGGCCCTGCTCGCCGCGTTCGGTTTCCCGTTCCGAAAGGATGGGCAGTAGTAATGGCCAAGAAAGCACTGGTCAATAAGCAGCAAAAGACTCCGAAGTTCAAGGTCCGGGCCTACACGCGCTGTCGGCGTTGTGGTCGGCCGCGGTCGGTCTATCGGGCCTTCAACTTGTGCAGGGTTTGTTTGCGAAACATGGCGCACGCCGGGGAGATCCCCGGGTTGACGAAGTCGAGTTGGTGAGGAGGATCTGACATGACTATGACTGATCCCGTCGCTGACATGCTGACTCGCATCCGCAATGCCAATCAGGCGATGCATGAGGGCGTTCAGATGCCTTCCTCCAAGCAGAAGGTGGCTTTGGCTGACGTCCTAAAGGCAGAGGGGTATATCCGCGATTACGACGTCGCCGACTCGACAGCAGGGCCGGGGAAGGTGCTTAGTATTGAGATGAAGTACTCCCCGGAGCGAGAGCGCGTTATAAGTGGTGTACAACGGGTTTCCAAACCCGGCCTGCGTGTGTATAGCGCCTCCAACAAGATCCCTCGCGTACTAGGAGGTCTTGGCGTCGCCGTGATTTCCACCAGTCGCGGACTTATGAGTGACCGTGAGGCTCGCCGCCGAAGGATCGGCGGCGAGGTTCTCTGTTACGTCTGGTAGTGGAGGCGACGACATGTCCCGCATCGGTAAAGCCCCTATTCCCGTGCCCTCCGGCGTTGAGGTGAGCATCAGTGGTCGTCAAGTAGCTGTCAAGGGCCCAAAGGGCGAGTTGGACCTACAGATTCCCGGCGATATCAGCGTCCGTCAGGATGGCGAGGAGATTGTCGTTGAGCGCCCGAACGACGAACGTCAGAACCGTGCGATGCACGGGCTGACACGCTCATTAGTCAACAATATGGTGGTCGGTGTATCTGAGGGCTTTACAAAGGAACTCCAGATAGTTGGTGTCGGCTACCGAGCTGCTCCAAAGGGCACTGACATAGAGTTGCAACTGGGTTTTAGCCATCCGGTCATCGTGAAGGCTCCTGACGGCATTAAGTTCGATGTGCCGGAGCCGACACGGATCATCGTGTCGGGTGCAGACAAGCAGGCCGTCGGCCAGGTGGCGGCTGATATTCGGTCATACCGCAAGCCGGAGCCCTACAAGGGTAAGGGAGTGCGCTACGTCGGTGAGTATGTGGCCCGCAAGGCTGGAAAGGCGGCGAAGTGAGCACTGTCGACCGTTCCAAAGCTCGCCGCCGCAGGCACCGTCGAGTTCGCAAGTCGGTTACCGGTACGGAAGCTCGGCCTCGTTTGGCTGTCTTCCGCTCGGCGAAGCACATTTCCGCCCAGATCATCGACGATCAGCTCGGTCGCACCGTCGTTGCAGCGTCGACCGAACAGAGTGGTGTCGCGGACGGCGTGACTGGGATCGCCGCCGCGACTGAGGTTGGCCGTGTGGTCGCTGAGCGCGCCCGCGAGGCTGGGATAGCCACCGTGGTCTTCGATCGAGGTGGTTACAAGTATCACGGAAGGGTGGCGGCGCTAGCCGACGCCGCCCGTGACGCCGGACTGGAGTTCTAGTGGCACAGCACACCAACGACGACGCCGCCCTTAGGGAGTCACGCGTCATCCACATCAACCGCGTGGCCAAGGTGGTTAAGGGTGGCCGCCGATTCTCGTTCACTGCCCTAGTGGTGATTGGCGATGGCTCCGGCCGGGTCGGCCTCGGATACGGCAAGGCTAAGGAGGTCCCGCTTGCTATTCAAAAAGGGACTGAGGAGGCTAAGCGCAACCTGTTCAGCGTTCCTCTGGCTGGTTCGACCATCGTCCATCCGGTGATAGGCATAATGGGTGCTGGCCGCGTTTTGCTGCAACCGGCTGCCCCCGGTACGGGCGTCATCGCAGGTGGCGCGGCTCGGGCCATCCTCGAGGAGGCCGGGATTCACGATGTTCTTTGTAAGTCACAGGGCTCACCGAACCACATAAACGTGGCTCGCGCGACCGTTGCAGGTCTGCAGGCATTGCGACGGCCTGACGAGGTAGCTCGTCTACGGGGCCTCGACCCGGAGGAGTTTGTACCGGGAGCCCTGCTGGAGGCCTACCGCCGCACCGAAGCTGGTGTGGGAGCGGGTGTTTCGGGAGATGGAGAGTGACGTGGTCCAGTTGATGGTTACTCAGGTCCGGAGCGCTATCGGTGCTAAGCCGAAGCAACGGGGAACGCTCCGTGCTTTGGGCTTAGGTCGTATCGGACGCAGCAATACGCTGCCCGACCGCAGCGAGATTCGGGGAATGATCGCCCGGGTACCGCATCTGGTCCAGGTTGAGGAACTTGAGAACGGGGAGGCATGAGATGAAGGTTCACGATCTGAAGCCGGCCCCCGGCTCGCGTAAGCGCGCCAAGCGTGTGGCCCGAGGTATCGGCGGCAAGGGCGGCAAGACCGCAGGCCGAGGCATGAAGGGCCAGCGGGCCCGCAACACCGTTCGTGTCGGCTTTGAGGGCGGTCAGATTCCGTTGCACCAGCGGGTGCCAAAGCTCAAAGGATTCAAGAATCCCTTTCGTGTGGAGTATCAGGCTGTGAACTTGGACACGATCGAACAGAGTGGTCTTGACGAGGTGACGCCCGAGTCGCTCCGCGCCCAAGGCTTGGTTGGCAAGAATTCGTTGGTCAAGGTGCTGGGTCGTGGTGAGGTTTCGCGTGCCGTGACCGTGAGTGCCCATGCCTTCTCGGCGTCGGCCGAGGAAGCCATTACTGCCGCTGGTGGAACTATCGAGAAACTACCGAAGCCCTTCGCCGTCCGTCCGGCCGCCAGCGGCAATGCTCTGATGAACCGCTAAGTGACGGTCCCTAAACAGACCAGACGACCTTCTTACCCCTCGAGAGCCGACAGGAGCCGATGTGCTGTCCAGCATGCTGAACATGTTCCGGGTAGCCGACCTGCGCAAGCGGATCGTTTTCACACTCTTAATGATCCTGCTTTACCGGATTGGAGCGTTCATGCCCGCCCCGGGTATCGACGTCGAACAAGTCCAGTTGCTGCGCGATCGGGCCGACCAAGGTGGCGTGCTTGCATTCCTCCAGTTGTTTTCGGGCGGTTCGCTTACCAGCTTCGCTGTTTTTGCCTTAGGTGTGATGCCTTACATCACGGCGTCGATCATTATGCAGGTGCTTGGCGTGGTGGTACCGCGAATTGAGCAGTGGCAGCAGCAGGGAGCGGTAGGTCAGCGGAAGATCACCCAATGGACTCGCTACCTGACGGTAGGCATTGCCATCATCCAGTCCACGAGCTTTGCCTTCCTTTTCAATGATCAGGGCAACTCAATTTCGGGGTCGACGGGCGCCAACCTGCTTCCGGACTTCCACATCGGGACGGTGAGTGTTGTTGTGTTAACCCTTACCGCTGGCACTGCGCTGCTCATGTGGATGGGGGAACTGATTACCCAGAAGGGGATCGGAAACGGCATGTCGCTTTTGATCATGATCTCCATCGTGAGTGGTTTCCCCGCCCAAGGATCGCTAATCCAGGCAGAGAATGGCACTGTGGTCTCAATAATCGTTTTGGCCGTCCTGATGCTGATGGTTGCAGCCATCGTGTTCGTCGAGCAGGGCCAACGCCGTATCCCGGTTCAGTTTGCTAAGCGGGTCGTGGGACGCCGAATGTACGGCGGCCAGAACACCTACATTCCGCTGAAGGTCAACCAATCCGGTGTTATCCCGATCATCTTCGCCTCGTCCGTTCTCTATCTCCCGGTGTTGGTGGCAGCGGCCCTGCCTTGGGACGGCTTGCGAGGGTGGATTGACGACAATCTGGCTCAGCCGGACAACGTCTTTTACTTCTTCATTACCGGTCTGCTGATTGTGGGCTTCGCCTACTTCTATACGGCGATCACTTTTGATCCGGTCAAGCAGGCTGACACCATCCGTAAGCAGGGCGGCTTTGTGCCTGGCATCCGTCCCGGTCACCAGACCGAGCGGTATCTGGCACGCATCCTGTCTCGTATCACGCTGCCTGGCGCCCTATTTATTGCTGCAGTGGCACTTGTGCCATCCATCCTGATCAATGTCTTTCTGGATACCAGCGCCGGCGTTGGTTCAGGCGGTGCCGCAGGCTTCGGTTTCATCGGCATCTCGATATTGATTGCCGCTGGGGTTTCGCTAGAGACCATGAAGCAGGTTGATTCCCAGTTGACTATGCGCAACTACGAGGGATTTCTGAAGTAGTCGTGGCGGTCCGTCTTGTCATTCTCGGTCGGCAGGGCTCCGGCAAGGGCACCCAAGCGGTGCGATTAGCCGAGGCCTACGGCTCGATTCACGTATCGACCGGCGAAATGCTGCGTGCTGCAGTAGAGGCTGGCACAGAACTGGGTTTGCAGGCCAAGGCACTAATGGATACTGGCGACTTGGTGGGTGACGACCTCATCAATGGCATCGTGGCCGAGCGCCTCTCAGAGGCTGACGTGGCCGAACAGGGCTTCCTGTTGGACGGTTACCCCCGGACTCCTGACCAAGCGTCGGCGCTGGAGAGAATTCTAAACTTGACCGGTGAGGCCCTTGACGTTGCTTTGAGCCTGGAGGTGCCGGTCGACGAGGTTACGGCCCGGATGTTGGCAAGGGGCCGTGCCGACGACACCGTTGAGGCGATTCGCCGTCGCTTGGACCTTTACGAGTCAGAGACCGCCCCGCTGCTGGCCTGGTTTGATGAGCGCGAACTGCTAGAGAAGGTGAACGGTCAAGGTGACGAGGAGGCCGTATTTGCCCGTCTGGCGGATGCGGTCGACGGCCGCCTTGCCGTTGGTGATGCCCGATGACCAACTGTTCCTCTCGCCATACCCAACAACCGGGGTTGGCCTGTTGAAGGGCCTCCGGTAGCGTTGTCTATTGGCCTGTGCCGGGTGTGTGCCCACGGGAGCGACCTCCGGATCCGGGTCTGGTGGGAACGTTCGACCGACCTTGCCAAGAAGATCAGCCGAGCAGAAACTTACCGAACCAGTCCTCAGTACGACCAGGAGTATCACACTGCCGAAGCCGAAGGAAGACGCGATCGTGATGGAGGGCACGGTGCTCGAGCCGTTGCCCAACGCCATGTTCCGCGTCGAGTTGGAAAATGGGCACAGCGTGCTGGCCCATATCTCCGGGAAGATGCGGATGCACTACATCCGAATACTTCCGGGAGACAAGGTCCAGGTGGAGCTCACCCCCTATGACCTCCAGAGAGGTCGGATTACATACCGCTACAAGTAGCGGGCCAAGCGAGAGAAGACTATGAAGGTCCGAGCGAGTGTAAAACGCATCTGTGAGAAGTGTCGGGTTATCCGGCGCCATGGGCGCGTGCAGGTCATCTGCAGTAATCCGCGGCATAAGCAGCGTCAGGGCTAGAGGAAGATACCTATGGCACGAATATCCGGCGTAGACATTCCCCGTGAGAAGCGGGTCCTGATCTCCTTGACATATATCCACGGCATCGGCCGTTCGTCAGCCTTGAACATTTGTGAGGCCACGGGCGTTGACCCGACTACCCGTGTCCGCGATCTGGCCGATGACGAGGTCACCGCCATAAGAACCTTCGTTGATCAGCAACTGAAGGTTGAGGGCGACCTTCGTCGTGAGGTGTCGCAAAACATCAAGCGCAAGATGGATATCGGCTGCTATCAGGGCCTACGCCACCGTCGCGGTCTCCCAGTGCGCGGCCAGCGGACTCACACAAATGCTCGAACTCGCAAGGGTCCGCGTAAGACGGTCGCTAACAAGAAGCAGGTTACGAAGTAATGGCAAAGCCGGCAGCCGGGGGTCGACGCCCCCGCAAAAAGGAGCGAAAGAACGTCCCCCACGGCGTGGCGCACATCAAGAGTTCTTTCAACAACACGATCATTACCATCACCGATCAAGGTGGCAACACGCTTGCCTGGTCTTCGGCTGGCAACGTCGGTTTCAAAGGCTCTAGGAAGTCCACCCCATTCGCCGCCCAAATGGCCGCTGAGCAGTGCGCTCGTCGAGCTATGGAGCATGGTGTGCGGAAGGTCGATGTGGTGGTCCGTGGCCCGGGTTCTGGCCGGGAGACCGCCATCCGAACTATCCAGAACACCGGTATAGAGGTGACGGGCATCAAAGATGTCACCCCCATCCCTCATAACGGTTGCCGGCCGCCTAAGCGACGGAGGGTCTGACAATGTCTCGGTACACCGGGCCCCGGGCTCGTGTCTCTCGACGCTTGGGTACCAACATCTTTGGTACCAAGGGTGAGACCGTGGCGCTTGACAAGCGCCCATACCCACCAGGTGAGCATGGGCGGACTCGTCGTCGAGGCAATCCATCCGAGTATCTGCTCCAAATGCAGGAGAAGCAGAAGGTTCGCTTGTCTTACGGTCTGTCAGAGAAGCAGTTCCGTCGGGTGTATGACGAGGCCAGTCGCCGTCAGGGCGTGACTGGAGAGAACATGCTCCAGTATCTGGAGCTGCGCTTGGACAACGTTCTATATCGGGCCGGTATGGCTGCCACTCGGCCGCAGGCCCGTCAGTTGGTTAACCACGGCCATGTCAACGTGAATGGCCGTCGCGTTGATATCCCGAGCTACCGCTGTCGCAAGGGTGACGTAGTTACTCTGCGCGACAAGGCTCGCAAAATGGTCGTTGTCCAGTGGAACATCGACGTGCTGGACCGCCAGCCGCCAGCATGGATGGACGTTGACGACGGCGGTCATGAAGCCACTGTTCGCGAACTCCCAGTCCGAGAGCAGATCGATGTTCCCGTTCGTGAACAATTGATCGTTGAGCTCTATTCCAAGTAGGTACTTACCCCGGCGTTTTACGCCACGACCCCATAACTTTCCCGAAACGCGAGAAGGACATCCCATGCTGGTCATTCAGCGACCGACCGTTAACGCGGTGGCCGACGCCGACGGCAACCGTCAACAGTTTTCTATCGAGCCCTTAGAGCCCGGCTTTGGCCACACTCTGGGTAACTCTCTTCGGCGAACTTTGCTGTCCTCTATTCCCGGAGCGGCGATTACCCAAGTCAAGTTTGATGAGGCTCTCCATGAGTTCGGCACCATTAATGGTGTTCGTGAGGATGTGACAGACATTGTCCTTGCCCTGAAGGACGTTGAGTTGCGTTCTCACAGCGACGAGCCGGTCACGTTGCGGATCGACGTAAGCGGTGCCGTCGAAGTCACGGCGGCCGCACTGGAGACTAATGAACAGGTTGAGGTTCTTAACCCCGGTCTGCACCTGGCAACGCTGGAGGCCAAGGGCCGTTTGGCACTTGAGTTGACTGTTGAGGTCGGCCGCGGTTACCTCGGTTCTGACCGCACGTCTGGTGAGACCACGATCGGTGTGATCTTGGTTGACGCATTATTTTCGCCGGTGCGTCGGGTCTCCATTGAGGTCGAGCCGGTATCGGTTGGTCAGGCCCAAGACATGGATCGTTTGGTGCTGGACGTCACCACCGATGGTTCCATCACCCCGGCCGAAGCCATGGCCTCGGCCGGAGCCACTTTGTCCACACTTTTCCAGTTGGTGGAGGATATGAGCAGTGAGGCCCGTGGTCTCGAGTTGGGTGAACAGGAAGAGGTGGGCAGTGGGTCTCTGGATATTGACCTGCCTATCGAGGACCTAGATCTTTCGGAGCGGCCCCGGAATTGTCTCAAGCGGGCACAGGTCGACACGCTCGCCCAACTGCTCGAGAAGACTGAGGACGACCTGCTCGCTGTTACTAATTTTGGACAGAAATCTCTGGACGAGGTCATTGAGAAGCTTGACGAGCGTGGCCTGTCGCTTCGGGTTAGGGGCTGACGCGGTGCCCGCAACTCCGAAGAAGGGACGTCGTTTCGGCGGCAGCTCTGCTCACCAGAAATCGATGATGGCCAACTTGGTCGCGTCACTGATTGCCGCCGAGGCAATTACAACCACAGAAGCGAAGGCTAAGGCCTTGCGGCCGGTCGCTGAGAAAATGATTACCAAGGCGCGCAAAGGTGGTCTTCATAACCACCGTCAGGTGGTGTCCTTCATCCGGGACCGAGAAATGGCTACCAAGTTGTTCGACGAGATCGCTCCGCGCTATGCCGATCGACCTGGGGGATACACCCGCATCCTGAAGGTCGGTCCCCGCCACGGGGACAATGCTCCTATGGCGCGCATCGAATTGGTCTGAACTGACTGACCCTTTCTCCCATGCGGGTCCGGGGCGACGTTTCATACGACGGGTCCCCTTTCCACGGGTTTGCCGCCAACGATGGCGTCCCGACCGTCGCCGGTCTGCTTAATGACGGGCTGTCGCGTGTCTTGCAGGTCAAAGTGACGGTTAGTTGTGCCGGTAGGACCGACCGCGGAGTACATGCTGCTGGCCAGGTGATCAGTTTCGACCTCCCCGACAACTTGACCGTCGACTGGAGATCCGACTCTGGTGAAGTCACTGGGCGACTTGAGTCGATCCGCCATTCATTGAACCGTCAGGTCGGTCCTTCGGTGGTTGTTACTTCTCTGGCTGTGGCTGACGACGACTTTGATGCCCGTTTCAGCGCTATTGGGCGCACTTACCGCTATCGGATCTTGGACCGTCCTGACTCTGACCCCTTTATTACTTCCAGAGCTTGGCACGTTCCAGAAGCCCTGGACCTAGAGGCCATGGAGACTGCTGCCGCCTATCTTGTTGGCGAACACGACTTCTCATCGTTCTGCCGGCGGCCATCACCGATATCTGATGGTTCCAAGGTCAGTTTGGTGCGCCGGGTAACTAGCGCATCGTTTCGTCGGGTGGTTGACGGTCTGTCATGTGTCGAGTTGTTGGAGTTCGAGGTATCGGCGACCGCATTCTGTCACCAGATGGTTCGTTCTATCGTTGGTACCCTGGTTGCCGTCGGGCGGGGACGCATTCCGGCATCCGCGATACCCAATGTGCTAGCCGCCTGCGATCGTCAGGTCGCAGGTGAACCGGCTCCGCCCCAGGGTTTGACATTTTGGTCGGTGGAATACGCCTGATTGCCCCGGTGGGTCCCGAATGGGCTGAAGCGGTGTGCACGTTGGAGAGGAGAGTGGGTGGGTTGCTGGGGTGTAGCGCCCGCCGTAGCCTTGACCCTCGGGTCGCGTGCGGCCACCAACTGTGGGACGTCCGAATGTCCCCTGTGAAGTTCTTAATCCACTGCAACAGATTTTTGTGTTAGGGCGATCATCGTGTCCACATACACCCCCAAGGCCAGCGAGATCGAACGGGCTTGGCATGTCGTTGATGCCGAGGGCCTGATCTTGGGTCGTATGGCGTCAGAGGTCGCTGCAATATTGCGTGGTAAGCACAAGCCCACGTTCACTCCCCATATCGACACTGGCGACCACGTAGTGATTGTCAACGCAGACAAGGTCGTACTGACCGGGGCTAAGGCGACAGACAAGAACGTTTACGATCATTCGGGCTATCCCGGTGGGCTTAAGACCCGGACCTACGGAGCCTTTCTCGCGGATAAGCCTGAGGAGGCCATCCGGCGGACCATCCGAGGAATGCTTCCGAAGAATCGTCTTGGTCGTCAGCAACTTTCGAAGTTAAAGGTGTACCGAGGCGCTGACCATCCGCACGAAGCGCAAAAGCCGCAGCCACTGTCTATAGAACACGCACAGGCCCGCACGGCTTAAGTGAACGGATTCCAGAGGAGTATCCGATGCCTAGTCCCCTTGTCCAGACCACCGGTCGTCGTAAGCAGTCTGTGGCTCGTGTGCGTCTTCGTCCTGGCAACGGAACGGTTATGGTCAACGGCCGGACCGCCGAGGACTACTTCCCGTCGGAGAGCCATCGCTTGGTCTTCACGGAGCCGCTGCGGGTGACGGCGACCGAGGGCGCCTACGACATTGACGCCACGTTGCATGGTGGCGGTGTGAGCGGCCAGGCCGGCGCCATGCGCCTTGGTATTGCCCGAGCACTTGAGGCCCTTGATCCAGAGCGTAGGTCGGCCCTTAAACAGGCTGGTCTCTTAACGCGGGATGATCGAAAGAAGGAGTCCAAGAAGTACGGGCTTCACAAGGCTCGTAAGGCTCCGCAGTACTCCAAGCGCTGAAACGCCGCGCCTCCTTGCCGCCACCGGTGGCCACGCGCTGCCTCCTACGCTCACGGCTATGAACGGCGGTGGAGCGTCGACTTTACGATTTGGCACAGATGGTGTTCGCGCTTTGGCTGGCACCGTGTTAGATGAGCCTTCGGTGCGCGCCCTTGGCCGTGCAGCGGCTGCCCATCTCGGCAGCCGCAGCGTCCTTATCGGTCGCGACACCCGCGAGTCGGGTCCCGGCTTGGCCCGTGCCCTTGCTGAGGGCCTTATTGACGGGGGTCTCGAGTCGGCGTCGCTTGGTGTTGTCCCGACCCCCGCGTTGGCCTATATCTGCCGCATCCGCAGGGTGGCCGGGGCGGTGGTTACCGCTTCGCACAACCCTTGGTACGACAACGGCATCAAGTTCTTCACGGCTGGCGGACGCAAGTTGGACGATGTTGCTCAGACCGCCATTGAGTTGGCTTGGGATGCAAGACCTCGTCTTGACCGGCCGATTGCTATTCCGGCGTGGGCCGACCCGGTTGATCCAGTCGCTGCTTGTCGTGACTGGGTCAACGGCTTAGTTGAGGCTGGTGTTACTGACGGCGGGTCTAGTCGCCCTTTGGAAGACCTTTCGCTGGTCGTTGACTGCGCTAATGGGGCGATGGCGCCATTCGCTGCAGACGTGCTGCGCCAACTCGGCGCCGAGGTCGAGGCGATCCACGCAACTCCAGACGGCCGGAACATCAACGACAAGTGTGGTTCAACATTCCCCGATGACCTGCGGGAAGCGGTGCTCCGTGCCGGGGCTGACGCAGGCTTGGCATTCGACGGGGACGGCGACCGAGTCGTGGCTGTCGGTGATGATGGCGCTCTATTGGATGGCGATGATCTGATGGCCGTGTGTGCAGTTGACCTGCAAAGTCGAGGCCTGCTGGTCGGCGCTACCGCGGTAGTCACAGTCATGTCGAACTTGGGCTTGCACCGGGCGCTAACTGATCACGGAATTGCCGTCTACGAGACTCCAGTCGGCGACCGGCACGTGCTTGAGGCGCTCGATATGAACGGCTGGGTGCTGGGTGGTAAACAGTCGGGACACGTCGTATTCCGCGATTTTGCCTCCACGGGGGACGGCCTCCTGACTGGTATCCGGACGTTGTTGGCTGCCATGCGATCAGGCCGCACGCTTGGCGGGCGAGTAGCTGAGTTGGTGGTTCGTGCCCCGCAGGTTCTGCAGGCTGTGCCGGTGTCGTCTGATGGAGATGTTGTTGTGGATCAACTGACCGACGAGATCGCCGAAGCATCTGCCCAGCTAGGTTCAGCCGGACGGGTGTTAGTCCGACCTTCAGGGACTGAGCCAGTGGTGCGAGTTATGGTCGAGGCATTCGACGCCGCGGAAGCCGCTGCTGTGGCAGACCGCCTCATTGAGGCGGTGCGACAGGTCGATGCCACCATGGTTTCGTAGGATTCCGCGTCGTGTGCGGCATCATTGCGATTCTTCGCCGTCCGGCAACCCGGATCGTTCCCTCTTCCGACGAGGTGCTGGCGGTCGTCGCCACTGGGGTTGATCGGCTACATGACGTCCTTGGAAATAGCCCAGTAACCCTGTCTGATACCACACTTTTGGATGCTGCTGCTTCGTTTGAGGACGCTGACCTTCTGCTGAGTGGCGCGCCCGGCCTCTTGGCTTTAATGCGCGATCCTGATCTGGCCGGTCGAATCGAGGCGATCCTGGCCGACGTTTCTCCGCTGGTTTGCCGGATTGAGTCGGCACTTGAGGATCAGGATGGGACTGCGGCCGATATGGAGGAGGCCAATGCGGCACTGGTACGCCTGCGTGACGCCGTCTGGGCGGTGAAGCGCGATCGCCTAGATACACGCGACGGTGTGGCTTCGCTATCTACCTCCGGCACGCCAAGCGATGCTGGTTTAGTCGTGTTGTTGTCCGTTCAGCAGGCACTGTCAGCGATCGACCGGTTGGAGGTTCGGGGCCGTGATTCGGCCGGCCTACAGGTCACGGTTTGGAACCATGGAATCGACTCCGACGACCCAAGTCTGAATGCTCGGCTCGATGATCCGCTTCACCGCTCGGGCAGCGTGCGTCTTCTCGACTTCGATGGCGTTACTGGTGGGGCTCTGGCATTCGTAGTGAAGGAGGCTGCCGAGATCGGTGAGCTGGGTGACAACACGGCTGCCCTGCGTTCCGCTCTTGCCGATGACGATCTGCTACTCCGGGCTCTATCTGCTCCAACTGTTGAGGGATCTGTGCTTGGGCATACCCGTTGGGCCAGCGTGGGTCTGATCTCCGAGCCCAACGCACATCCAGTTGATTCCATGCGGGCCGACGGACTAGCTGAGCCTCTAGTGACTGCTGTGCAGAATGGTGACGTTGACAACCACACCGATTTGGTGGTGACCGAGGACCTGAGCGTGGCTCCAGAGATCACCACTGACGCCAAGGTGGTTCCGGCTTTGTGTGCTGCCCAACTGGCAGCCGGTCACGAACGTTTGGAGGCGTTTCGACGCACGGTCAGTGCCTTCGAGGGTTCATTGGCAATTGGCGCCGTTACTGGTGATGCCCCGGACCGTCTGCTGCTGGCGCTGCGTGGTAGTGGTCAGGGCTTATACGTCGGCCTTGCTGAGGATGCCTTCGTGGTAGCCAGCGAACCATACGGGGTGGTGGAGTTGACTGCTGACTTCGTGCGTATGGATGGCGAGACTCCCGCCGACCCGGATGATCCAGGGGCCAGCCGGGGCCAGATCGTGGAGTTGGATGGGGCGCTGGCCGGAACGTTGCAAGGCATCTCTCGTCGGTCCTACGACGGACGGGATCTCCCGGTAGGGGACAAAGATGTGGCACGGGCTGAGATCACCACCCGCGATATTGATCGGGGTGACTATGCGCACTTCCTGCTCAAGGAGATCAGCGAGTCACCCGCTTCGGTTCGGGCCACCCTCCGTGGTCGCTTGGTGGGTCCGACATCGGGAGAGATGGGGCCAGGCGAAGGCTGGAGGGTACGCCTAGGTGACTCGTCGTTGGGTCCTGAACTAAGGGTCCGTTTGGCTGACGGAACGATCTGCCGCGTCCTAGTTATTGGGCAGGGCACTGCTGCGGTGGCCGGAGAGGCGGTCGTCGAGTCGCTCAATGCCGAATTGGCTGGGACCGGAGTCCTAGTTGAGGCCATGCCGGCTACCGAATTGTCCGGTTTCGGACTGGCCGACGACATGACTGACACCCTCGTGGTGGCAATTAGCCAGTCAGGTACGACCACCGATACGAACCGGACCGTCGACTTGGTGCGGGCCCGTGGCGCACAGGTCGTAGCCATTGTTAACCGGCGGAACAGTGATCTGGTAGGTCGGGCTGATGGGGTGATTTACACCTCTGACGGTCGAGACGTCGAGATGAGCGTGGCCTCCACTAAGGCCTTTTATGCGCAGGCTGTAGCTGGCATCCTGCTAGCCGCAGCCGTAGCTGATGCCTGTGGGGCGCCCGGCGATCCCGGCCGTCAAGAGGTGCTGGCTGGCTTACGGGATTTGCCTTTAGCCATGATTGAGGTGTTGGGCCTGCGAGATCATGTGGCGACGATCGCAGCCCACCACGCACCGGGCCGCAGGTATTGGGCAGTGGTAGGTAGTGGCCCAAATTTGGTGGCGGCCCGTGAGATTCGGATCAAGCTCTCAGAACTTTGCTACAAATCGATAGCTGCTGACGCCACTGAGGATAAGAAACACATTGATCTGTCGTCTGAGCCGATGGTTCTCGTGTGTGCTACTGGCCTGGTTGGCTCGACTGCGGACGACGTAGCCAAAGAGGTGGCCATTTACAAGGCCCACAAGGCAGCGCCGATCGTGGTGGCTGACGCTGGGTCGTCTCGATTTCTGGGAACCCATGATCTGGTTGCTGTGCCGCCTGTGCATCCTCGTCTTGCGTTTTTGCTTTCGACCATGGTTGGTCATTTGTTCGGTTATGAGGCGGCCCGAGCCATCGACGCACAGGCTCTTCCGCTGCGGGCCGCCCACGCAGCGATTGAGGCTGAGGCGGAGCGCCGAATGGCGGACGGTATGCCAGTGGAGGGGTCGGCAGCTGGCCCGGTCCTAGCAGATGACCTTCGTGACGAGTTGCGGTCAGCGGCGGCTGCTTTTTTCGATGAGCTGCGAAACGGTCGTCTCAATGGCCACCTCGAAGCGTCCACAGCGGTGCGGCTGTCTACGTTGTTCCGCTTTGCCCTAGGAATTGTGCCGCTTGAGTCTTATCAGTTGGAGTTCGGACGGGTTGGCACGCCGGCCGTAGTCCTTGATGACCTGGCAGCAGCGTTGAACGCGGCCGTTGAGGAGTTGACTCGGCCCATAGACGCCATCAAACACCAGGCCAAGACGGTCACCGTAGGGATTTCCCGCACCGATGAGACGTTGCTCGAGGCGCGCCTGGCCCGTGAAGTGATTGAAGCCGGAGCACCCCGTGACTCGCTCAGTTATCGCACCCTGCGGGCGCTTGTGGCCCTCGACCCAGCAGTGTCTGGTGTGATCGGATTTACCCGTTACCGGGTAGATGGTCTAGACGGCTCGTCGCCAACGACGACCATCGTGGACCGAGGTGGCATGTCGGCAGGGATTCAGTCCCGCACGGACCAAGATCCGACTCTAAAGGGCACCAAGCATCAGGTGGCGGTAGACCGTGAGGTGCTGGTTACACGCGGTGCTCGTGACGATCGCACAATTGTGTTGGTCCCCGAGGTGAAAGACCGTGAGACAGTGGGTTTGACCCTCCTGCATGTGGAACTGCGTGACCTCCTGTCCCCCGATGTTCTGAGGGGTGTACTTCAAGGCTATGGGAACCGCTATCGCGCAGTACGTGACGCCGTCTGTGAAACCGAGCCAGACCTGAACGACGACCTGCTGGCTGGATTGCCGGTAGTCGACTTGCTGATCGATCCGGTGCCGGAAATTGCTGATCGTCTCCGCACCGGATCTGGATGACCTTTCAATGATCGGTATCGGGGTCGACCTCGTTGATGTATCCCGGTTTCGTCGCTCCCTGGAGCGAACTCCATCTCTACGTGACCGCCTTTTTCGTCCTGACGAACAGGCTTACGCTGATGCGCACCTAGATCCGGCAGTTCGTTACGCCGTGCGGTTTGCCGCCAAGGAGGCGACTCTTAAGGCACTTGGCCTAGGACTGGGGGGTGTCGCCCTGTACGACATTGAGGTGGTGCGCCACGGCCTCGGGCCGCCATCTCTCGAGTTGCACGGGTCCGCTTCCGAGGTTGCTTTGGCAGCCGGGGTGGAGCGTTGGTTGGTCACACTGAGCCATACCGACCATCTGGCCCAGGCGACCGTGGTAGCTCTCTGAAGGTGCATCGATGATCCCGGTCTGCACTCCCCAGGAGATGGCTGCCGTGGACGCTGCGGCGTCTGAGCCACTCGAGGTTCTGGTCGACCGGGCTGGAGCCGCAGTAGCCAGAGCTGTCTTGGACGAATTGGGCGGTGGATATGGACGACGGGTGGCGGTCCTAGCTGGCAAGGGAACCAACGGAGCCGATGGTCGGGCGGCCGCAGAGCGTTTGACCCGACGGGGAGTCCGCTGTTCGGTGTTTGACGCTGCCTCATCTCCTGACAGCCTGCCTCGACCCGGCGATCACGCCGTTGACATGGTGGTCGACGCCGCCTACGGGACTGGTTTGGGCCGCCCGTATGAGGCACCAGCGGTTGACGCTCCGGTGCTCGCCGTAGATGTCCCATCGGGCCTCGATGGCCTGACAGGAGAGACACAGGGTCGACCTATGTCTGCGGTGAGAACCGTTACCTTCGCCGCGCTGAAGCCCGGCCTGTTGTTCGGCCACGGTCCAACTCTTGCGGGGCGGGTCGAGGTCGTCGATTTGGGTCTCGATGTGTCAGGCGCGTCTACCCACCTGTTGGAGGACGCCGACGTGGCTGGTCTTGTGCCGGCCCGTCCTGCCGATGCCCACAAATGGCGGAGTGCCTGTTGGGTGGTGGCTGGTTCGTCGGGGATGGAGGGTGCGGCCGCCCTAGCAACTACTGCCGCACAGCGGGCCGGTGCGGGCTATGTCCGCCTGACTATGCCGGGAGGAGACCCAGGTGCCGACGCAGCCGCAGTGCCCACCGAGGTTGTTCGCAGCACTGTCATCCCTGCCGATGCGGACGAAGCGGCCCGCTTCGCTTCTCTCGTCGTCGGTCCGGGCCTTGGAACCGGGCCAACTACCTCCACAGTGGTTGATGCCGTGTTGGCTGCGGCCACTGCCGCCAACCGACCGGTAGTGGTCGACGGCGATGGTCTGACGGCTTTGGCCGCCAACCCTGAAGTTCGAGTCTGGCCAGCAGCCGGTGCGGTTTTGACTCCCCACGACGGCGAGTTTGCCCGCTTGGCCGGTGGGCCACCGGGCCCCGATCGCTTGTCTGTTGCCCGGACGCTGGCGGCAGATACTGGTGCGACCGTGCTCCTGAAGGGTCCGACTACCGTGGTGGCCGCGCCGGACGGCCAGGTGCTATTGGCTGCTGCAGGTGACACGCGTCTGGCCACTGCTGGTAGTGGTGACGTGCTGGCTGGCATCCTCGGAGCCTTTCTTGCGCGGGGTTCGGATCCGCTATCGGCTGCGGCAGCCGCCGCTCATGTCCACGGCCGGTTAGTTACTCAGGACACCAATGACGGAGCACCAACAACCGGGGTGGTGGCAGGTGATCTGGCGGCGAGGCTGGTAGCTGTACTGGTGAACCTCGGTGTCGACGCAGAGCCCAACTCTCGCCGGCAATCGGGAGGTGTTTGCTGATGCGCCCCACCTGGGTGTCGGTCGATTTGGCGGCCGTGGACCACAACGTGTCTGCATTCCGTCGCCTAGTAGGAGACGCTGAGGTGTGCGCCGTGGTGAAGGCCGACGGGTATGGGCATGGTGCGCCGGCGGTGGCCGCTGCTGCGATCGACGCTGGCGCTACTTGGCTCGCTGTGGCCCTCGTTGAGGAGGCTTCCGAGCTTCGGGCTGAGGGGATCAGCGAGCCGGTGCTAGTGCTTTCGGAGCCACGTCCTGACGAGATGGCCGATGTGGTAGCCCTCGGTGGAGTTCGACCGACGTTGTACACCGAAGCCGGGATTGAAGCCTGTGCGGCTGCGGTGGTTACCGACGGTGCTATTGACTTCCCAGTTCACCTAAAGGTCGATACTGGCATGCACCGGGTAGGGGTGCATTGTGACAAGGCGGTTACTGCCGCCCGACGAATCCTCAAGGTCGGGCTAAGCCTCGAAGGGGTGTTCTCGCACTGTTCTAATGCCGATGTTCCTGAAGACCCATTTACCGACATCCAAGTCGAGCGGTTTGACAATGTTTTGTCCGATTTGGCCTCAGCCGGTATTCAGCCTCGTTTGGTCCACTTGGCCAATACAGCGGCCACGCTGACCCGACCCGATACCTATCGGTCGTTGGTCCGAGTTGGCATCGGTGTCTACGGTGTGTCGCCTGGGCCAGCCCTCGACGCTATTTGTCGGGACATGGGCCTTCGTCAGGCCATGACCGTCCGTAGTGAGATCACCCACCTGCAGGTTGTTGGTCCTGGTGAGGGCGTTGGGTACGGCCAGCACTGGGTGAGCGAGCGGACTACTCGGCTGGGAACAGTGCCCATGGGTTATGCCGACGGTTTGGCCCGGATTTGGGGTCTCGGGGGTGAAGCGTTGGTCCGGGGTCGACGGTGTCCGCTGCGAGGTGCGGTGTCGATGGATGCCCTGGTGGTCGAGGTCGATGACGAGATGGAGCTTGGCGACGAGGTAGTGCTCCTGGGCTCGCAGGACAATGATGAAATTAGTGCGTCGGAGGTGGCCAAGGCCGTTGGCCTCATTCCCTGGGAAGTGCTGTGTTCGCTGAGCCACCGGCCACCCCGGCGGTACTCGTCTAAGTCATCATCGCGGGGGTGACGACCATTGGCCAGGGTTTTGCTCGTCGAGCCGTATCTAGGTGGATCTCATGCCGCATGGACTAATGGCCTGACCCGCCACAGCCGGCACGAGGTCGTCGTTGTAGCACATGAGCCAACTGCATGGCGGTGGCGAATGCGCGGTGGCGCACTAACAATGGCGGACGAAGCTATGGCCGCAGTAGTTGCTCATGGCTTGCCCGACGTGTTGCTCGTGTCCAGTCTGGTTGATCTAGCTGGTTTTCTCGGCCTGTCTCGCCGGTTCCTCGGGGACCCACCAGTAGTTCGCTACCTTCACGAGAGCCAACTGCTTTACCCGGCTAGCCCGAACCAGAAGGGGTCACCAGGTGATGAGTTCCCACTCGTCGACTGGATCTCGATGGTTGCCGCCGACGAGGTTTGGTGCAATTCGGGCTTCCATCTCGATGCCCTCTTGGCAGCGTTGCCCAATCTGTTGAACCGGGCGCCAGACAGGTCTCACGCCGACCGACTGTCGGCGGTGGCCGGGCGATGCCATGTGGTTCCTGTCGGCGTGGAACTATCTGACGTGCCATTCCCTGTGCACATCGGTGATACTCCGGCTGATGGTGGTGAAGGTCCACTAGTGCTTTGGAACCAGCGATGGGACCACGACAAGAATCCGGTGGCGGTGTTCCACGCTCTTGGTCAGTTGGCTGATGAGGGTGTGCCCTTCAGAGTGGCGGTGGTGGGTGAGAACTTCCGAGTCGATCCCAGAGAGTTCACCGAGGCACGCACTCGTCTCGGCGACCGTGTTGTGGTCTGGGGGTTTCAGGAGCGGGACGCCTACGTGGACCTGCTGGGTCGGTCTGACATATTGGTTGGCGCTGCCCACCATGAGTTCTTCGGCATTGCTGTGGTTGAGGCGTTAGCTGCAGGCTGCGTCCCGGTACTGCCCGATCAACAGAGTTATCCGTGGTTGCTCGGCGACATGGCTGACGTCGCCCTCTACCCGAAAGGCGGGCTCACCTACCGCTTGCGGGATGTATTGAATGATCTGGGATCTTGGCGCCGACGTGTTGATGGGTTGGCCTTAACGATTCGCCGGTTCGACTGGCGAAAAGTGGTTGACGACTACGACGATCGTCTTGAGGCGTTGGCCGCGTCAGGTCCGAAGGTGCTTGCTCGCGTCTAGCGTCAGTTGTTGTGGAACTTCCGATTGAAGGTTTGCAGGTAGGTCACTGGACAAACGAGCATGCCCGCACTGGTATGACAGTGATTCTGTTCCCGGAGGGAACGGTGGCCTCCGGCGAGGTGAGAGGCGGTGCCCCGGCCACCCGTGAGTTCGATCTGTTGGACCCGGTCTCTACTGTTGACCGACTCGATGCGTTGGTGCTGGCCGGTGGTTCGGCGTTTGGCCTTGCCGCGGTCGATGGGGTTGTTGACCACCTGGCTCGAAAAGGTTGTGGGTTCGCCACCGGAGCTGGTCCGGTGCCAATAGTGGTGGGCCTTTCCCTTTTCGACCTGCTGGAAGGCGATAGCTCGGTACGTCCGGGTCCAGCTGATGGCCGGGCTGCGGCAGCAGCTGCGGTAGCGACGACCGATTCGCCGGTGGCCACCGGTCCGGTGGGAGCCGGGACAGGAGCAACTGTGGGAACCTGGCGGGGTCGAGAGCACGCAAGGCAGGGCGGCTTTGGGGTGGCGGTGGTTCGCTACCAAAACTGCACTGTGGCCGCACTAGTAGCGGTTAATGCTTCAGGTGACGTGGGAGACCCGGCGGCGGCCGAAGCGGTTGCTGATGGCACCTTCACCGGATGGCCGCGCAGTGCGCCTGGTTTCGGGACCGTCTCCGGCGACCTGCGGGGCAACACCACAATTGGCGCCGTGGTAACCGATGCAGCGCTCACCAAGGCAGAATGCCGCCTTCTGGCCATCTCCGCCCACGATGGCCTAGCTAGGGCAGTGTTTCCGGCACACACCCGTTCCGATGGTGATGCTTTGGTCGCTGCGGCCACCAATGCGGTGGTAGTTGGTGACGGAGATCTCGACATGTTGCGAGTGTTGGCTACGGCTGCTGTCCAGCGGGCAGTCGTGAGTGCCTGTTGATCGGTCTAGAGGCTGTCCAGGGGAAAAACCTCTGGGTGATTCCATGTAGCGACAATCAGACCCAGCCCGTAGGGGTGGGCTCGGTAGCCTGCCGGGGTGTCAACCACCCTCAACATCCTTGCCGCAGAGGCTTCGACCTGCACAGCCTGCGTGCTGGCTGAGGGTCGATCCAACGTGGTCTTTGGCGGCGGTTCGACAGACGCCAAGGTGATGTTCGTGGGTGAAGGACCGGGCGCGCGCGAGGATGATCTAGGTCTCCCTTTTGTCGGTCGTTCCGGCAAGTTGCTGGAGCGGCTACTGGCCGAGGAGATGGGTGTGGAACGGTCCGCTGTCTACATCACGAATGTGGTCAAGTGCCGTCCACCTGACAACCGTGATCCACGTCCCAATGAAATCGAGGCGTGTCGTCCGTTTTTGGAAAAGCAGGTGGCTCTTGTGGACCCGGTGGTGATTGTGACGCTGGGCAACTTCGCTTCAAAGTTGCTGCTGAAAACTGACATTGGGATTACGAAGTTACGGGGCCAAAGCTACGTCTATGGAAAACCGCAGCGACACTTGGTGCCTACCTTTCATCCTGCAGCCGCCCTGCGGGGTGGTGCTGAGGTGCTTGCCAAGATGCGATCTGACTTGGTGCGAGCCAAGATGCTGGTGGAATCGTGAAAGAGCGAGCACTCTGCTCGGTACTCACGTCATCGGCCGACGCGACGAAGCGGGTTGCCGCAGCAATAGCTGATTTAGCCCGCGCTGGCGACCTCTTGGTGCTTTGCGGTGACCTAGGTGCCGGGAAGACAGCTTTCACCCAGGGCTACGCAGCCGCCCTTGGTGTGTCCGCGCCGGTCACTTCGCCGACTTTCACATTGGCTAACCGATATATCGGGACTGAACTGACAGTCCACCACCTCGACGTTTATCGGTTGGCGCATATTGATGAGGTTCGCGACCTTGGCCTTCATGAGTTGGTTGACGACGAGTCGGTAACTCTGATCGAGTGGGGGGACGCAATCGCTGGCGCGCTGCCGAGTGGCTACCTAGAGGTTCGGCTAGTGCTAGGCGACGGCCCTGACGACCGGTTGCTCGAGATGCGAGTGGTGGGCCCGGAGTGGTCCGACCGGGAGGTTGCTCTCCTGGCAATCGAGGCAGCAGTCGGCAACATGTCTGCTGCGCAGGGCGACTTTGGAGCAGCAGAATGCTGATTCTCGGCATCGAGAGCGCCGGCGCCCAGGTGGGCTGTGCAGTGGGCGGACACGAAGGCGTGCTGGCCTCAGCTCACGCCGGACGGGGTAGGCGGCATGCTGAGGCACTGGCGCCCCAGATCGACTTTGTGTGCCATCAAGCTGGTATCGAGCTTTCCGAGGTGGGTGCGGTCGCCATCGATGTGGGGCCGGGTCTTTTCACCGGTCTGCGGGTGGGGATCGCCACGGCGGTAGTCCTTGCGCAGGCTCTCGGTGTGCCGGTGATTCCAGTTCCCAGCCTTGACCTCATGGCCTTCCCTGCCAGATGGACGACCCGCTTGATTGTTCCGGCACTGGATGCCCGCAGGGATGAGTTGTTCTCTGCATTGTTCCGCAAGGTGCCCGGAGGAATCCAGCGGGTGCGTGAGGCCAATGTATGTACTCCCGAAGAGTTATCGGCTGAACTGGAGGCACTCGACGAGCCGGCACTGCTGCTTGGTGACGGGGCTCTGCGTCACGCTGAGGCTTTCACCGGGTTGCGTGGTATTGAGATGGCTGAGCAGGGTTTAGCCAGCCCGAGTGCCCGGGCACTTGTTCAGTTGGCTCATGCCCGAGCTATGCGCGAGGAGTTTGTTCAGCCTTGGGAGCTAGAACCGATCTACTTGCGCCAGCCGGATGCCCAAATCAACTGGTCTTCTCGGGCTGGTGGAGGGTGATCACGGTGGTTGCTGCGCAGGTACTCATTCGGGCTATGTCCGCCGCCGACGTGCCTGCTGTGCGGGCTTTAGACGCCTTGGTGCAGCCTTCTCCGTGGTCGGAGGAGTTCCTTCGTGAGCAACTCGTTGATACAGCCTCCCGCACCTTGCTGGTGGCTGAGGGTCCTGACGGCTCGCAGGTTGGCCATGCCGCCCTCGTTGTGCTGGCCGACGAGGGACACGTCACTTCGATCGCTGTGGATCCGGCCCATCAACGCTCTGGGATCGGAAGCCGAATACTGGCTGCTTTGTGCCGTGATGCTCTCGCCCGGGGTCTTTCAGCGCTGACACTCGAGGTACGGGCGTCTAACTCAGCGGCCATAGGTTTGTATCGACAATTCGGTTTTGCCCCGGCAGGGGTACGACCCCGCTATTACGTCGATCCGGACGGATTGACTGAAGACGCATTAGTGCTGTGGATCCACGACATGAGCGACCCGGTGTTCCTTTTGGCAGTGGAGACAGCTGGTGTGGAGGCAGACGGTGGATTTGCTGATCGGACTAGGAGAAGTTTCTGATGGGCGATCTAGTTCTTGGTATTGAGACGTCGTGTGACGAGACAGCGGTGGCTGTAGTCGAGCGTGCAACCGTGGTGCGGTCTTCGGTGGTGTCAAGCCAGATTGATCAACATGCCCAGTTCGGCGGGGTGGTTCCAGAGGTTGCCGGGCGGGCCCACGTCCAGGAGCTGGTGCCGGTGCTCGCCGAAGCCTTGGCCACTGCGGGTATCGAAGGCTCGGAGGTGGAGGCCGTAGCCGCTACTACCGGACCGGGCTTAGTCGGTTCCCTACTGGTGGGTGTAAGCGCAGCGAAGGCCTTATCGCTGGCTTGGGGGGTGCCCTTCGTGTCGGTTAACCACCTTGAGGCCCATTTGTATGCTTCGTTTCTCGAGGAGCCCGACCTCAAGATGCCGCTGGTTGTTCTTCTGGTTTCGGGTGGCCACACGATGTTGGTTTTGATGGACGGCCATGGCCGATACCGAATGTTGGGATCGACGCTAGATGATGCCGCTGGCGAGGCCTACGACAAAGTGGCCAGATACCTCGGCCTTGGTTATCCAGGTGGTCCCGCCATCGATGTCTTGTCGGCTGATGGCGACCCGGAAGCTTTCGACTATCCGAGGGCTCTCGTTCAGGAGAACCCTGACACGTTGCCAGACGACCGCCGCTTTGCCTTTTCTTTCAGTGGTCTGAAGACGGCTGTAGTCAACCACGTCCGTGCCGAGCCCGATGTCTCGACTGCGGATGTGGCCGCCTCGTTTCAGGCGGCAGTGGTAGACGCCCTGATCACCAAGACCGGATGGGCCATAGAGGCAACTGGTGCTGTAGGGGCGTGTCTGGGAGGCGGGGTGGCTGCCAACTCGTTACTGCGGGAGCGGTTCGCCATCCTTTGCGAGGAATCCGGCGTGCGGGCGTTTGTCCCCTCACGAGCTATGTGTACCGACAACGCGGCGATGGTGGCCGCGGCAGGTTGGTGGCGTCTGAAGTCTGATGGCCCCAGCCCGCTGGACACCGGGGCTGATCCAAACCTGCCTCTGCCGTTATTGAACTGAGCAGCGCTGGCTGCTCCGTCGGGATTCCCAGCAACGTGACTGCTCGGTCCGTTGCTAGATGGATCAACCTTGTGCCTTGAGTGTCCATCGCGTGACGAATGACGATCTCGGAGTGGGTGCCACATACCCGAAGAGCACGACAGAGGTCTTTAGAAGTATTACGAACGGTTTCGGCCCGATATTTCCGGGGATCTGCCATCCGGCTTCTAGTGAGTGACAGACAAATACGGCAAGGTTCTGAAGGGTGGATAGGTAGCGGTTGGGCTGGTTCATGCCCGCTCACCACATTTCTGTGGTGAGCTAGAGCTACCTCGTATCCGCAGAGGGCCCAGCGAACCCATTCGGGTATTGCGGAAAACAGGGTCGAGAAGGGGTGTCAACTGCTCAGCCTCCCCGTATCGTTGGCACTCGTCCAGCGAGACTGCCAATCGAGGCGGTGTCGCTGCGGCAAAGCCATCAGGATGTCGGCGGCTACGTGGCCCCGGCGTCGTGTCGAAAGGGAATCATTCGATGAATCTGCAGCCCCTAGAGGACCGCATCGTCGTCCGTCCAAGCGACTTCGAGTCCACCACAGCCTCTGGTCTGGTTATCCCGGACACCGCCAAGGAAAAGCCCCAGCAGGGTGATGTCCTGGCCGTCGGCCCTGGCCGTCGTTCCGAGCAAACCGGTGAACTGGTCCCGATGGACGTCGCCGAGGGCGACACCGTTGTCTATAGCAAATACGGCGGGACCGAGATCACCGTTGGTGGAGAGGACTTGTTGATCCTCAATGCCCGCGACGTGCTCGGCATTCTTAAGTAGCCCGGCCATGTCAAAGATCCTGAAGTTTGACGAGGAGGCCCGTCGAGGCCTCGAGGCCGGAGTAAACAAGTTGGCCGACGCAGTGAAGGTCACGCTTGGCCCTAAGGGCCGCAACGTGGTGCTCGACAAGAAGTTCGGTGCCCCGACTATCACAAATGATGGAGTCTCCATTGCTCGCGAGGTCGAGTTGGAGGACAGCTTCGAAAACATGGGAGCCCAGCTGGTCAAGGAGGTGGCGACCAAGACCAATGACATTGCGGGCGATGGCACTACCACCGCCACAGTGCTGGCCCAAGCGTTGGTCCGTGAGGGCCTCCGGAACGTAGCTGCTGGGGCCAACCCCATGGGCCTTAAGAGAGGCATCGAGGCTGCAGTGGCCGCAGCCGTCGACTCAATCGCCGATCAGGCGGTCCGGGTCGATGACTCGAAGGAACAGATTGCGAACGTTGCTGCTATCTCGGCGGCCGATGCCACGATCGGCGAGGTTATTGCCGATGCCATCGACAAGGTAGGCAAGGACGGCGTAGTAACCGTCGAGGAGTCCAATACCTTCGGTATGGATCTTGATTTTGTCGAGGGCATGCAGTTCGACAAGGGCTACCTGTCGCCCTACTTCGTCACCGATCCAGAGCGTCAGGAGGCCGTCCTCGACGAGCCTTACATCCTCTTCAACCAAGGCAAGATCAGCTCGGTTCAGGACATGCTGCCAGTCCTCGAGAAGGTCATGCAGTCGGGTCGTCCTCTTCTTATCATTGCTGAGGATGTCGAGGGTGAGGCTCTGGCCACTCTGGTCGTCAACAGGATCCGCGGCACCTTCAACTCGGTAGCCGTCAAGGCTCCGGGTTTTGGAGAACGCCGTAAGGCGATGCTGCAGGACATGGCCATTCTCACCGGTGGCCAGGTTGTAGCCGAGGAAGTTGGCCTCAAGCTAGATGGGGTGAGCCTTGACATGATGGGTTCGGCCCGCAAGGTCGTGGTCACTAAGGATGACACCACGATCGTGGAGGGGGCAGGTGACTCGGCCGAGGTCGAGGGCCGGATTGGCCAGATCAAGCGTGAGGTCGAAGAAACCGATTCCGATTGGGACCGCGAGAAATTGCAAGAACGCCTCGCCAAGTTGGCTGGCGGCGTGGCCGTCGTTCAGGTCGGCGCTGCTACCGAAGTGGAGCTTAAGGAGAAGAAGCACCGCATCGAGGACGCCCTATCGGCGACCCGTGCAGCCATTGAAGAGGGCGTAGTCGCCGGTGGGGGTACCGCATTGCTGCGCTCTCGCGCCGCTGTTTCTGGCGCCATCGACGGTCTTGATGGTGACCACGAGACCGGTGCCCGTATCGTCTACTCGGCACTCGAGGCACCTGCCCGTCTCATCGCTGACAACGCCGGCCTTGAGGGTGCAGTCATGGTCCGCGAGGTTGAGGCAGCCTCCGGGTCGACCGGCCTCAACGCTGCCACTGGCGAGCTGGAGGACCTTGTCGGCGCTGGCGTCATCGATCCGGCCAAGGTAACTCGTGCGGCACTTCAGAACGCGGCGTCGATAGCGGCTCTCCTGCTCACCACCGAGGCACTTGTGGCCGACAAGCCCGAACCGGAGCCGGCGATGCCACCGGGCGGTGGAATGGATCCCATGGGCGGTATGGGCGGCATGATGTAGGGACCCTCAGGGTGTCACTCCGGCTTTGGTCGGAGACGCTTCGGGAGCCGGGCCTTAGGGGCCCGGCTCCCGGCATTTTCAGACCCGCCGATAGGTTGGTGTCGTGACCGATTACTCCGCCGCCTGGCCGGCTCCCGACGCGGCGAAGCTAGCCGCCCAGTTCGCCGAGTGGACCGCCGGAGAAACGCTGGTCGGGCGAATGCTGTCCAACCTGAAGACCGGCCGCCTACCTGACCTGCTGTCCGATGCCGCCGACGGTCCGCATTCCGACGCTGTGGCCACAGTCTCCGCGCACTGGCAGGGCTGGGAGCAGGGAACCGTCGTGCCGCTGGTCGTGGCAGAGGGCCTGCGTGACGACGGTCTTGAGGCCCTGCTGGCCGACCTCGCCTCTTCTGCCGCCGGCGCCGACGGGTGAGTTACCCGGCGCCGAGTGTTCCCGAGGGGCGTGGTGGCCCACAGTTAATCCCCCGTCCTGACGATTGGCGGCCCGGACAAGCAGCCCCTTGGGCCAGTCTCGACGACCGCTCACTCCCGCTTGATCTTGTCGTTTCGGCCCTCGAGGGGCGCGAGCCATCTGGCATTCGGGGCCGACCGCGTGGCGACGAACATAGGTCAGGTGTGCTGGTTGCTCTATACGATCAGCCAGGGAAGGGCGCACACGTGGTCCTGACGCGACGGTCTTCGCAGTTGGCCTCCCACACTCATGAGGTGTCGTTTCCCGGCGGCCGCCACGAGCCCGACGATGTCGACCTATGGGCCACTGCCGTGCGCGAGGCCAACGAGGAGGTTCATCTCGACCCGACGCTGCCACACTTAGTGGGATGCCTAGATCCGTTGGTCACCGTAGGTAGCCGGAACCTCATTCACCCGTTTGTTGCCGTTCTGCCTAGCCCGCCGGACCTGGTTGCCAATCCCGAGGAGGTGGAGGCTGTGCGACTTGTCGCTCTCGACGAGTTGTTGCGCGATGACGTCTACCGGGAGGAAGAATGGACCCGCCATGGCGACCCATGGATCCTCACTTTCTTTGAGTTAGTGGGCGACACCGTCTGGGGGGCCACTGCAGCCATGCTCCGACAACTCCTGGTCCTCAGTCTGGGCCTTGATGATCACCGCAACTATCGTCCCGACGATGCCTAAAGAGAACTCGCAAAGTAACGGCACGAGCGAAATTGCTGTGCCTCATATGTCGGCCGAGGAGTTCCGTTCGGCTGGCCACGACGCCGTCGACTTTCTGGTTAATTTCATCGACGGCTTCCGAACCGACTCGCCCGACCTGCCTTTGACGTCGGACCTAGCCCCTGGCGATGTGTATGCATCGTTGCCCTCTTCGCCGCCCATGAAGGGAGAGCCATTTGAGGCGATACTGGCTGACGTTGAACGGCTCATCGTCCCCGGCCTGACCAACTGGCAGCACCCCGGCTTCTACGGGTTCTTTCCCGCCGACTCGTCGCCCCCATCGGTTCTCGGCGAATTGGTGTCGGCTGGACTTGGCCAGCAGGGAATGCTCTGGTCGACCAGTCCGGCATGTACCGAACTGGAAACTCTGGTCCTCGACTGGCTAGCTGAGGCGGTCGGCCTGCCCGACCGGTTCCGGTCCGACGGACCGGGCGGAGGTGTTATTCAGGACTCGGCGTCGTCGTCCTCGCTGTGCGCCATCCTCGCTGCCCGTGACCGGGCGGGTGGAGCGGAGTCGCTGCCGACTCTGCGGATCTACACCTCCGAGCAGGCCCACTCGTCGATAGAAAAGGACGTACTGGTCGCCGGGTTCGCACGCCACCAATTACGAGTCGTGAAAACCGACGACGACTTCGCCATGGACGCAAATGCCCTGGCTTCCCTGGTGGACGCCGACGTTGCTGAAGGCCACGTGCCCTGTTTGGTAGTGGCCACGGTCGGTACAACCTCGTCCGGCGCGATCGATCCGGTGTCGTCAATCTGCGACGTGGCCGGACCCGTTGGGGCGTGGGTGCACGTCGACTCGGCGTGGGCCGGTGCGGCCACCGTGTGCCCTGAACACCGAGACTTACTCGACGGGATTGATCGGGTCGACAGTTACTGCTTTAACCCGCACAAGTGGCTGCTGACCAACTTCGACCTCTCGGCCTTTTACTTGGCCGACGTCCAGCCGCTCATCGATTCCCTGTCGATCGTTCCCGAGTACCTGCGCAATACGGCCAGCGAAGCAGGTGCAGTCGTTGACTACCGCGATTGGCAAGTACCGCTCGGGCGTAGGTTCCGGGCCATGAAGCTTTGGTTTGTGATGCGGTCCTATGGGGTCGAGGGGCTTCGAGCACACATTCGGACCCACGTGGCGGCCGCAGCCGACCTGGCTGCCAGAGTGGAAGCCAATCCCAAACTTGAACTGGCAGCGCCTTTGTCGCTCGGTTTGGTATGTCTTCGTCACCTTGATGGCGACGACGCCACCGAGGCATTACTGGCTTCCGTCAACTCTTCTGGGCGGGCTTTCTGCACCCACACGAGGTTGGCCGAAAGATTCGTGATGAGGGTGGCTGTTGGTGGTACTTGGACGACTTCCAATCACACCACCGATCTCGCCGATCTCCTCGACGATCTAGCCTGAGGCCTTTCGGACGAGATTCGCAGGAGGTAGAGCCCACCGTCTACCGGGATGTTCGTACGGTTGTCCTGTCAAGCTATTGGGCTACGCGAACGATCTCTTCGATCGTGCCTAGAATCGGTTCTTTCCGGAGTTCGTCCCCGCCATTTCGAGGGGCTGCACGGGGGAAAGCAGGGCGTCGTGCTGGCGCAACGCCTATAGGGAGTAGCCATGGCCGAGATTGAGATCGGGCTGGGCAAGAGCGGACGTCGCGCATACGGGTTCGATGACATCGCGATAGTCCCGAGCCGTCGGACCCGTGACCCCGAAGATGTCGACATCTCTTGGCAGATTGATGCCTACCACTTCGAATTACCGCTAATGGCAGCAGCTATGGATGGCGTGGTAAATCCTGCCACGGCTGTTGAGATTGGTCGTCTCGGTGGCCTTGGAGTGCTCAACCTCGAGGGCCTTTGGACTCGTTACGAGGATGCTGAGGCCATTCTGGCCGAGATCTCTGGCCAGCCTGTCGAGAAGGCCACCCAGCGGATGCAAGAGCTATACCAACAACCGATCATTCCTGAACTGGTTACCCGGCGGATCCGTGAGATCAAAGAAGCTGGCGTCGTGTCTTGCGCCTCGGTCACTCCGCAGCGCACCGCCGACCTGATAGACCACGTAACGGCCGGTGAACTGGACATTCTGGTCATTCAGGGGACCGTTGTGTCCGCCGAGCACGTGTCGACGACCGTCGAGCCACTGAACCTTAAGACGTTTATTCGCCAACTCGACATCCCGGTCATCGTCGGTGGTTGTGCCACCTACAAGGCGGCGCTTCACCTAATGCGTACTGGAGCCGCTGGCGTGCTGGTCGGTGTTGGCCCGGGCCACGCCTGTACCACCCGCGGCGTCCTCGGTCTTGGCGTCCCTCAGGCCACCGCTATTTCAGATGTGAGGGCCGCCCGGATGCGCCATCTAGACGAGTCCGGGGTCTATTGCCATGTCATCGCCGATGGCGGCATGGCTACTGGCGGTGACATCTCCAAGGCAATTGTGTGCGGCGCTGACGCCGTGATGATCGGTTCACCGCTGGCTGCTGCTATTGAGGCACCTGGCCGGGGCTTTCATTGGGGAATGGCCACCTTCCACCCAACCTTGCCCCGTGGAGCCCGGGTCGAGACCGTCACCCGCGGCACGCTTGAGGAGATCCTGCTGGGTCCGGCCGGCGAGAACGATGGGAGGTCGAACCTTTTTGGTGGCCTACGTACTTCTATGGCCACCTGCGGTTATGTGGATCTAAAGGAGTTCCAGAAGGCCGAGGTCATGGTGGCGCCAGCCCTTCAGACTGAGGGGAAGTTTTTGCAGAAGTCCCAAGGCGTGGGAATGGGTCACTAGGTCGCCTGATGGAAGAATCTGATGGCCGACCGTCTGATATGCCCGTGATACGGACGTCCGGCGGGAGCGCACATGCCACCGAACGGATCCTGGTCGTCGACTTTGGAGCTCAATACGCGCAGTTGATCGCCCGTCGTGTGCGCGAGGCCAACGTTTACAGCGAGATCGTCTCCCACGAACTGACAGCTGAAGAGTTCGCGGCCAAGGCCCCATCGGGGATCATTTTCAGCGGTGGTCCTACCTCGGTTCTTGTCGATGGGGCACCACGTATCGATCCAGGCATATACGAGCTCGGTGTACCTATCCTCGGCATCTGCTATGGCGCCCAACTCATTGCTCACCAGCGGGGAGGCCTCGTTAGCCACAATGAGAGCGGCGAATACGGCCGTACCAGGATGACCATTAACGAGCCCGGCGCTCTATTGGCCGACGCGGGAATTGGTACCCACTCGGTGTGGATGAGCCACTTTGACGCCATCACCTTGCCGCCTGATGGCGCTATAGCCACCGCTTCGTCACCAGATGCGCCGGTCGCCGCGTTCGAGGCGCCTGATGCCGGCCTCTACGCCGTCCAGTTCCACCCTGAGGTCCACCACACGGCGTGTGGCCAGGACCTGATTATTCGCTTTGTCCGCGATATTTGTGGCTGTAACGGCCAATGGACTATGGCGTCAGTCATCGACTCCTCCGTATCCGCCATCCGGGCACAAGTCGGCGAAGACCATGCCATCTGTGGTCTGTCAGGTGGTGTCGACTCGGCAGTCGCCGCAGCACTGGTTCATCGAGCTATCGGTCATCAACTCACGTGCGTGTTTGTCGACACTGGTCTCATGCGGGCGGGTGAAGGTGATCAGGTCGTCGAGACCTTCCAGAAGACTCAGGGCATCGAATTGGTTCATGTGCGTGCCGCCGAGCGATTTTTTGGACGTCTGGAAGGAGTCACCGACCCGGAAGAAAAGCGCAAGGCAATCGGCGAATTGTTCATCCGTATCTTTGAGGAGGCGGCTAGCGGTATCACTGAAGCCAGATTCCTCGTCCAAGGGACGCTCTATCCGGACGTCATTGAGTCAGGTACTGCCAATGCAGCCAAGATCAAGAGTCACCACAACGTTGGCGGTTTGCCCGCGGATATGGATTTCGAACTTGTTGAACCTCTTCGCAACCTCTTCAAGGACGAGGTGCGAGCAGTCGGCGCCGAGTTGGGCTTGCCTGACGAGATCGTCTGGCGGCAGCCGTTTCCCGGTCCCGGCCTCGGCGTGAGAATTATCGGCGAGGTGACTCCAGAGGCCACGGACATTTTGCAGGCTGCCGACCGGATAGTCCGCGAGGAGGTTGTTGCCGCCAAACTCGAAAAGGAGATATGGCAGGCATTCGCTGTACTTGCCGACATTCGTTCAGTTGGCGTGATGGGCGACGAGCGCACCTATGCCCGTCCTGTCATCATTAGAGCCGTTACCAGTGAGGATGCCATGACCGCGGACTGGGCACGGCTGCCCTACGACCTTCTGGAGCGCATGTCGAACCGAATCATCAACGAGGTGGAAGGCGTGAACCGGGTGGTCTATGACATCACGTCTAAGCCACCCGGCACCATCGAATGGGAATAGGTGACGCCGCCGACTGGTCGCTATCCGACGGGGACAGGGTCGATACGCTTGCCGCCTATACCTCGGCATGCGCCTTCTTTGGTGAGCGACTGGTTGATGTCGCTGATTTCGATTGGGAACGGTGCACTCCCTGCGAAGGATGGGACGTAGGAACACTCGTCGCCCATGTGGTTTCTGGCGAGTCGTTAGTTACCCGTGTGTTTCGCGATGGAGATACCTGGGAGGGGACGGTCGATCAGTCGGTGCTCGGTGTCAATCCGGTGGCCGCTTGGCGGGGAACGGCGCTAGCCGCTCTCGAGGCAGTGTCGGTAGATGGACTTCTGGATGCGTCTTATCCGCACGCGGGCGGCGAGCTGCCCGGAGCAGTGATCCTCGGCTTCCGGGTTACCGAGAACCTTGTCCATGGCTGGGATCTGGCCACAGCGTGCGGGATTGGTATCGACCTGCCCGAAACCTTGGCTGCCCGTTGCCTCGATTTCTGGTACCCACTGGTAGGTGCTGATGGCAAGATCGCTGGTGCCGAGTCGTCGTTTGGGCGTCCAATCGTTCCGCCCGGTGGCGCATCGGCCGGCGTCCGACTGCTCGCCCTACTTGGGAGGGCGGCATGATCGGTCGGTGATTTCCACCCCTGCGTCGTCACCCGATGGGTATTCGAGCGAGCCTTTCTACTCCGAGGCCGATGGACTACTTGTTCCTGGGTCGTTGACTGGTGGACCTTGGGACCCGAATCTCCAGCACGGTGGGCCTGTATCCGGGATTCTCGCTCACTTGGTCGAGAAGCCACCGACGTCAGCAGCCATGCGAACGGTGCGCCACACCGTTGACATGATGCGCGGCGTGCCGCTGACCCCGCTACGCCCCGAGGTAGAGGTATTGCGGTCGGGCCGTCGGATACAGGTGGTTAGGGCCTCGCTATTCGCCGGGGACGACCTCACGGCTCAATCGGGCGGCGTTGAGGTGGCCCGCGCCACGTCGCTGCGCATGCGGGTTGCCGATGACCCCAACCCAGTTGATGGAGAGAAAACAGCGCACCCGGAGGACGACCCACACCCCGTGCCAGACAAACCCGTACTCCTTACCATGATGGGCATCGGCGTTCCCGCCTTCCTGCATAGCGTCGAGTTCCGTCGCACCGGAGATCATCGCGGCGGTGCGCCTGGTTTGGTGTGGTTGCGAATGCACAACGAGATGGTCGCGGGCCGTCAAACCAGTGCCTTCACGAGGTTGGCGACAGTGTCCGACATGGCATCCATGGCCGCCCAGTACCTCGTGCCAGACGAGTGGACGACCATAAATGCCGACCTGACTGTTACGGCCTTCCGCGATCCCGTCGGCGACTGGATAGGCGTGCGTGGTTTACACAAGAACGACGGCGACGGGATTGGCTTGTCCGAGGCGGTGCTCTACGACCTAGGCGGTCGGGTTGGACGGGCTACCGCCTCGATCCTCATTGAGCCCCGCCAATCTTCCAGCGAGCACAGGAGCTTCAAAGGTGACCACTGACCAATCCCTCGTAACCGAGCCAGGTGCCGGCCCCACACACCCCGTCTTGGTTGGCAGCATGCTCTACACGCTTGTCGACCCCGACCGAGGCCACGAGGTCGCTTATAACCGGTGGTATGAACGCGACCACTACTACGGCGGTTGCATGACCGGCCCGTGGTGCTTTGCGGGTAGCCGCTGGGTGGCTACGCGGCCGCTCAAGGATCTGCGATTCCCCATCGAGAACAATTCGGTCAACGATCCGGTCGAAAGTGGCTCTTACTTGGCCGTCTACTGGGTGGAGAGCGGCCACCATGACAACCATTTCGCCTGGGGAGCCGACCAGGTGCGGAAGCTTTACCTGGCCGGCCGGGGATTCCAAGAGCGCCGCCACGCTCACACCGCCCTCTACCTTCATCAGTCGAATCGCTACCGCGACACGGATCCGGTGCCGGTCGACGTTTCCCTTGACCACGGATATGCGGCACTGGTCTCCGTGGTCGTAGAGCCTTCTGGTGGCAGAACCAAAAGCGACTTGGCTGCCTGGATAGATTCCGACGGCTTGCCAAGCTTGTTCGCCGGTGGGCCGGTGGCTTCCTGTGCTCAGTGGACTGCGGTACCCCGGGACGACATGACCAGCAACGCTCCGATGGATCTTGGCTCGCCGCCCATCGATCCGGAGGCAACAATGCAACTGTTCTTTCTCGAGGATGACCCCCGTGGGTGCTGGCAACGCTTCTTGGATTACGCCAGAAACCTTGAAGCTTCGGGAGTGGGTCGCGTCACCTCAGCGGCGCCGTTCCTGCGAACCGTTGTTGGAACTGATCGCTATACGGACGAACTCTGGTAGTTGCTTGAGACAGCCTTAGACGCCAGCTAGGGCTTCCACCACGGGGCCGAACTCGACCATGGCATCCTCATTGAGCCCGATATAGGTCAGGCCCCATCGTTCGCGCCAGGCCAGCAGGGTCTCCACGCACTGTCCTGCGGATCCCACTAGCACGTGAGGCGAGGCAAGCGCCGCCTCAGCATCCAAGCCCAGGGCTGGGGCCATCAATTCAGCCAGACCGATTGGGTCGTCAGTGATCTGTGCCATGTGGACTCTGGTTTGGAGTTCGATGTCGCCTATGCGACTGCCTGCTACCTCGCGAATCCAGCCCAACTTCTCGTCGGTGGCCTCCACGGTGGCTGACGCGCCGGCTCTTTCGTCGATAACGCCGGCGGCCATGTTGGCATTCAAACCCACTATGTCGGCCTCGGCGGCGGCCAACGAGAGCATCCTGCGTCCGCCGCCGGCCAGCAGGATCGGCGGGTGGGGGGATTGGATGCAGGTCGGCTGCCCGTCGTGATCTCGGACTCCGTAATGTTCTCCATCGAAGTCGAAGGGGCCATCGGCGAAGCACTTTTTTAGGATCTGTACCGACTCGGCAAGACGCGCGATGCGCACTCCGGGAGAGTCCAGGGCAATGCCAGATTGGTCGTAGTCGGTCGTCTTCCACCCGGCGCCCAAGCCGAGTTCAAAGCGGCCGTCTGAGAGCAGGTCCAAGGTGGCAGCCTGTTTGGCCAGAAAAAGCGGGTGGCGGAAGTCGTTTCCCAGAACCAGCGTGGTGAGTCGCAGTTCGCGTGTGGATTCGGCTGTGACGGCTAGGGCGATCAGGGGCGCCATCTCGGCGTCGAGATGGTCTGATACCGATAGAGCCGAGTAGCCGAGGTCTTCACAGCGTCTCCCGAGTTCGCGCCATTCGGCCGCTGGTCGGGGTGCCGAGGCTTGGACGCTGAAACGGAATGGGCGAACCATGGATCGTTACTTTACGACAGCCTGTCCTAGTGCACCTGAGAACGTGAGCTGGCTGCATCAGGCACCCCGGTGTGCCGCCACAAGCCACCAGTAGGGTGCCGCCGATGAGCCAGTTTGAGCCGGACTCCAACGCTGGTGTGTTTCCGTCGACCGGGTCAGACGCCGCCGATTCGGCTTTGGATCTCAACCCAGCGCAGGTTGACGCGGTCACTCATGTCGGCGGCCCCCTGCTGGTCGTGGCTGGTGCCGGCTCTGGTAAGACCCGGGTCCTGACCCGCCGAATTTCTCACCTAATTGGTGAACGCGGTGTCTCGCCGTTTGCCATTCTGGCCATCACCTTCACCAACAAGGCTGCCGATGAGATGAAGCATCGTGTGGCCGACCTAGTTGGCCCGGTTGCCCACACGATGTGGGTGTCGACCTTCCACTCGGCGTGCGTGCGGATCCTGCGCCGCGATGTTCGTCAGCTTGACACGGGAGACAAAGACCGCCGCTTCACGTCCCGGTTCAGCATCTACGACCAAGGCGACGCCGCGCGCCTCATTCGGTACGTCATTCGCGACTTGAACCTAGATGCCAAACGGTTTCCCGACCGGTCGGTCCACGCTTTCATCTCGAAGGCCAAGAACGAGGGTCTATCGGCCGAGGACTACGTCGGGAAGGCGATCGGACCGTTCGAGCGTCGCATCGGAGAGGTTTTCACCGAGTATCAAAAACGCCTGGTCAGAGCCGACGCCATGGACTTCGACGACCTACTTGGCAACACCGTTCGCCTGCTGCGGACCCAGCCCGGGGTGCTCGACCACTACCGGAACCGGTTCGACCATGTGCTCGTTGATGAGTACCAGGACACCAACATCGTCCAGAACCAGCTGGTGCTCATGCTCACCGAGGAGCACGGCAACGTCTGCGTGGTCGGCGACGGAGACCAGTCCATCTACCGGTTCCGCGGTGCCGACCTCCGCAACATCGAGACCTTCGAGAAGACGTTTGTCGGCCAGGCTGTTCGCCTCGGTCGCCCTGAACTTGAGCCCACCGTCGTCGTGCTCGACCAGAACTACCGGTCGACCCAGACCATCCTTGACGCCGCCAACGCGGTCATTACCCGTAACGAGGGTCGCAAGCCCAAGGAACTGTGGACCTCCGCCGGACAGGGCGAGCCCATTACCCGCTTCCGGGCTGATGACGAACAGGACGAGGCTCGTTGGGTGGTTGGTCGCCTGAAGGCCATGCACGGTGAGGGCCGACCGTGGGCCGATCTGGCCGTCTTCTACCGGACCAACGCTCAGAGCCGGGCCATCGAGGAGCAGCTGGTCTCCCTCGGTGTGCCTTATCGGGTGGTCGGCGGTTTGCGGTTCTACGACCGCCGCGAGGTCCGTGACGCCATGGCCTACCTGAAGCTGGCCGCCAATCCGGCCGACGAGGTGGCGGCCAAGCGTGTACTGAACGTGCCCAAACGGGGCGTGGGAGACACCTCGGTGGCGAAACTCGATGCCTTCGCTGCCGCCGAGGGTCTGGCTTTTGTTGACGCCCTGCGGAGGACCGAGGAGGCCGGGGTGTCGGGCCGGGCCACCACCGGCATCAGAACGTTCCTGGAACTGATTGACGACCTAGCCGCCGGGATGGACGACGGTCCGGCCACGGTGCTTGAGATGGCGCTCGAGCGGTCTGGATATTTCGACGAAGTACGGGCTGACAGCGACCACTTGGCCGAAGGGCGTCTCGAGAACCTCCACGAACTGATTGGCGTGGCCGGCGAGTTCGACGACGTCGACGACTTCCTTGAACGGGTCGGCCTTGTCGCCGACACCGACGACCTCCCTGATCAGACGTCGGACGAGACGGCGGGGGGGCCGACCGACCTAAGCCAGGTGGTGCTGATGACCATCCATGCCGCCAAGGGCCTCGAGTACCCGGTGGTGTGCATCGTCGGCCTGGAGGACGGAGTGTTCCCCCACGTCCGGGCTCTCGGAGACCCCGTCGAACTTGAGGAGGAGCGACGACTTGCCTACGTTGGCCTGACCCGGGCCCGAGAACGCCTGCTACTGAGCCATGCTTGGAGCAGGCTGCTCCACGGTCAGACCCAGTACAACCCACCGAGCCGCTTCCTCGACGAGATCCCGTCGGAGTTGGTTGTGGATGCCGAGGACAGCCGCCACACCAATCGTCGCCGAGACGATTCGTGGTTCACCCCGACTCCCCCTCGACGAGGCGGCTCCACCGACTGGTTGGACGGTCCGTCAAAGAGCGACCGGACCGATGTGCACGATGATGGCGAGCCGGCCGGCCGGGTTTTTGGGGTCGGCGGTCGGTCCTACCAGCGTGATACCGACTCGGATGGTGAGGTCGGTCACGGTGCCCACACCATGGGCCTCCAGCCGGGCGACGACGTTGTGCACCGGGCGTGGGGCGATGGTGTTGTTGTTTCGGTTAGCGGCGAAGGCGATAGGGCTGAGGCGGTGGTGCAGTTTGCTGCTAAGGGCGAGAAGCGCCTCCTGCTCGCCTGGGCGCCCCTCTCCCGGCCCGAGACCTGACCGACCCGTTACGCTTCCCCCTCGGTCGACGGCGTCGGCCGGTGCCCGTGTAGCTCAGTCGGAAGAGCGATTCACTCGTAATGAATAGGTCCGGGGTTCGATTCCCCGCGCGGGCTCGACAAGAAACCACCTCCGTCTGCCGGAAACTTTACTGTGCCGGTACCGGGCTCATGAACCCCTAGGATTCAACCCATGAACCTGTTCGCTGGTGTGATCTGGCACTACTGGCTCGCCGTGCCGCTGGTCGGTGGTGGCGTTGCCCTAACCGTGGCAACCCTTGTTGGCTACTTTCAGAAGGTCTCCTCGACCCGATACCCCAAACGCTGAACGTTCAGTCTGCTCCGGCGGCCTCCTTGCTTGTCGACTGGGACTTGGCCGAAAAGGTTGCGGTGCGGGTTGCAGAGCGCGCACCATTTGGAGGCGCGCATCACCTTGAGGGTCTGACCGCCGAGTTTGACGAACATACAGAACGTGCTGAGGACCTGGTTGCCGAAACTACCGGCCTCCGCTCCCTGTCCGGTAACGCCCGGGCCCGGGTAGTTGGACGATCCGACTGGATCCGGGCCAACCTGGCCTCTTTGCGTCGCTTACTCCGGCCACTGTTTGAGCGCCTGGTCGACCAACCTGATCGCAGCCCCTCGGCTATCACCGCCCGTGTCGGAGCGCTTGAGCTCGGTTTCGTCTTGGGTTGGATGTCCACCCGGGTTCTCGGCCAGTACGACTTGCTCGTCCTTGAGGACGAATCCTCGGAGGACCAAGATCTCGTCTACTACGTTGGTCCAAATCTCGTGGCGCTGGAACGTCGATATGCCTTCCCCCGACATGACTTCCGCCTTTGGTTGGCGCTCCATGAAGTGACCCACCGGGCTCAGTTCATGGGTGTCCCGTGGATGCGTGATCACTATCTCGGACTGGTGGCCAGGCTGCTCCAAGGTGCCGAACCCGAGGCCTTTGACCTTTTAGCCACTTTCCGAGACTTCATAGAGCGCCAACGAGCGGGAGTAGTCGACGATGGTGCCGCTGCTGGCTCTGGTGTGCTTGGAGCGATTTCATCGCCCGAACAGCAAGAGGCATTGGACCAAATTGCCGGGCTCATGAGCTTGTTGGAAGGCCACGGCGACGTGACTATGAGCCGTGCCGGTGAGGGAATTGTCCACGGGGCCGACCGCATGGCCTGGGTTATGGCCGACCGGCGTCGCAATGCCTCGGGAGTCACACGCCTTTTCCAGCGTCTAGTAGGGCTTGAGGCCAAGTTGGTCCAGTATGCGCAGGGGGAAGCTTTCATTGCTGCAGTTGAGGCCCACGGAGGCGGGGCACTCCTGAACCGTGTATGGGAGGACGCCCAGCACTTGCCCGACCTAGGCGAGATCCGCGAGCCCAACCGGTGGATTGCCCGGATGGCCGCCTGACCAATTTGATGCCCGAGTCGCCACCGGACAGCCCAATCGCTGAGTTCGTCTCGGAATCAGTCGGTTCGTTACCTGAACGCTGTCGCTTTCCTCCGTCAGGCACAGCGGTGGACTGTGCGGTGTCGGGCGGACCCGACTCGACAGCTCTACTGGTGCTTGCGGTCGCTGCTGGACTTGAGGTCACCGCATGGCATGTTGACCATGGTCTACGCCCCACTTCTGCCGACGAGGGTCGTCTGGTGGCTCGTAACGCAGCTTCGGTGGGGGCCAGAGCGATTGCCGTGGAGGCTCCAGTAGAGGATGGGCCAAGTCTGGAGGAGCGCGCCCGCGATGCTCGTCGGGCTGCACTGCCGCCTGGCGTTCTAACTGGTCACACGGCAGACGACCAGGCTGAGACTGTGTTATGGAACCTTCTAAGAGGATCAGGCTTAGCAGGTGCAGCTGGTATAGGAGAGCCGCACCGTCGTCCACTACTAGCCCTGCGGAGGTCCGAAACCCGGGCGTTGTGCATGAGCCTCAGCCTCGAGGTAGTCGACGATCCGCACAACGCGGAGACCCGGTTCACTCGCAGTCGGATTCGCAATGAGGTGATGCCGCTGTTGGCTGATGTGGCTGGTCGTGACCCGGTCCCGCTGCTATCCCGTCACGCCGAGCTGGCCGGCCAGGCCGCTGGTCTTCTTGACGTGCTAGCAGCCCAAGTCGATCCTACTGACGCGGCGTCGGTGGTGGACATTGGCGATGACCTTCTGCGTCTCGCTATCCGAAGATGGTTGACCGAGTGTGCTGATGGCCTCCCGCCAGATTCCGCTTCAGTAGACCGTGTGCTCGACGTGGTGCGTTGTCGCTCCGTGGCCACCGAGGTGGTTGGTGGCCACAGAGTTTGCCGATCAAGGGGGCGGCTGTCCTATGAGCGCCGCTAGGGTCCGGTCAGTGAGCAGCAACTTGTCCGTAGCGCCGGAGCAGTTGACCGTCGGCGGGTACGTTGCCGGCGACGTGCTGGTGTCGTCGGAAGACTTGCAAGATCGCATCTTGGCAATTGGCGCGGAAATTGCCGCGGATTATGTCGGGCGCCAACCGCTGCTCGTCGGCGTGCTCAAGGGAGCCTTCATGTTCATGAGTGACCTCGCCCGGGCCATCGACTTGCCGGTTGAATTTGATTTCATGGCCGTGTCTTCATACGGACACTCCACTCGGTCTTCTGGTGTCGTCCGAATAGTGAAAGACCTTGACATAGACCTAACTGGCCGTGACGTCATCCTCGTTGAGGACATCATTGACAGCGGGCTGACTCTCAATTACTTGCGCCGCAACCTGCTGGCTCGGAACCCAGCCAGTCTCGAGGTGTGTGCCTTGCTTGTTCGCGAGAACCACGCGGTTGACGAGGCCATCCTTCGTTATGAGGGCTTCCGGGTTCCGGGCGATTTCCTAGTTGGCTACGGCCTCGACGTTGACGAGAAGTTCCGAAACCTTCCTGACATCCGTATCGCTGGTCGTTCCGATGTCGGGGTTGGCGACGAGGCGACCACTTGAGCCATTAAGTCGGTATGGTCCGCTTCGTCGAGGCCGGTTACCTGCACAGTTCATTGCTGGCGTCTGCGAGTCGGGGTGGGTGATCATCCAGTGATCCCCATAGCGCCTTCAACAGAGAGAACCTGATCCAAGTGAAGAACATGCAGTTTGGCGACCAGAACGTTTGGCGTTGACCCTAGGCGCGGGTCCTACCGGTGCGTGAGTGCTGTGATCGCTGAGGCTGTGGGGATGGGCATGGTGATGGGCGTTCTGAATGTCACGCCCGACTCTTTTTCCGACGGCGGCCTTTTTGTCGACCGCGCTGCGGCAGTCGGTCACGGGCGTCGGATGCTCAGCGAGGGGGCGGCCATCATTGATGTCGGAGGCGAATCGACCCGCCCGGGAGCAGTTCCTACCGAAGAAGAAGAGGAAGTCGCCCGGGTGGTTTCGGTAATTGAGGAATTGGCGGCCGAACCGGCGGTGGCCTCGGGTCAGGCGCGCATCTCTATTGACACTCGGCGTTCCACGGTGGCCCGCGCTGCGGTGGCTGCTGGGGCGACCATTATCAACGACGTGGGTGCTGGGCTGGCTGGAGTAGCCGCCGAGTTGGGTGTGGGATGGGTGGCCATGCACATGCGGGGCATACCTCAGACCATGCAGGATCAGCCCGCATACGACGACGTAGTGGCAGAAGTCCACCACTTTCTGGTTGAGAGGGCGAAGCAGGCCACAACTGCGGGGGTACCGGAGGTCTGGATCGATCCGGGGATCGGATTTGGGAAGACCACTACTCATAACCTGCTTCTGATGCGGAATCTGGATCGGCTGGTGTGTACAGGGTTTTCAGTGTTGGTGGGGGTCAGTCGTAAGCGCTTCCTTGGCGAGATCACCGCACGGAGCGACTCATCGGCAACCCATAGGGCCATTGACGAAGAGCCGGCGAAAGTAGACGACAGGCGTGAGGCATCTGTTGCGTTGGCCACGTGGAGCTATCAGCAGGGGGTGGCAGTGGTAAGGGCCCATGACGTGCGGGCCACAGTTCGTGCGGCAAGGTTGGCCGTTGGCCGCTGATCTCGGGCACCATGAGAGTATGGAATTGTTACAGGTCTCACAGCAGGCCTGGTAGGAGGAGTCATGCGAGGCAAGTGGGCACAGGGGATTATCCCCCGCGGGTTCACCTGGATCGTTAAGGACCGGATCGCCGTGTCCGAGCGACCCGGCGGGTGTGGACAGTCGCACCGTCGGGTACGTCGCCAGGAGGAGATCATCTGGATCCGGGAAGCCGGTTTTGACACCGTGCTCTCCCTGCTTTCCGGTGACAACAACCTCCACGCCTATGACGAACTTGGCCAGCCGTGGGTGCACTTGCCATTTGCCGGACCAGACGATGGTGTTGACCGACTGTTGGCGGTGTGTCGGGCTATTGACGAGCACAGTGGTGGTGGCCGACGATTGCTCCTCCACCGGGAGGAGTTGAACGACGTTGTTTGTGGCTTGGCTGGAGCCTGGCTGATCCATGCTGGGCTGGTCGACTCCGGGCCTCGGGCTATCTCGTTCGCCGAGCAGTTGACATCACGTCCATTGGGCCGTCCAGGTCGAGCCATTGTCGGCCTGATGGCCCCTCGGGAGTCCGCTGACGTAGAAGACAATGGCGCAACCGCTCACGGAACCCAAGACTCTTGAGTGACCGAATCGAACTACGAGGGCTCCAAGTCTCGGCATTCTGTGGCGTTTTGCCTGAGGAAAAGGCCCGACGTCAGCCTTTCGATGTTGACCTAGATATCCATGCCGATCTAACTGCCTCGTCAGTTAGCGACAACCTCAGCGAGACTGTCGACTATGGATTATTGACAGCTTCTGTGGCTGCAGTCGCCATCAATGAACGCTTCGACCTGATGGAGCGGTTTGCCGGTCGGATAGCAGAGGTAGTGCTTGCCGAGGATGGGGTTGAGGCCGTTACCGTCCTAGTTCGCAAACTGCGGCCCCCAGTTCCCGAACACCTCGCCACCAGTGGGGTGCGGATCCACCGCACGACATGACCCGCAGGGCCCTGTTGGCCTTGGGCTCGAACCTCGGTGACCGATGGAAATACCTGCGGGTTGCCGTGGCGGCCCTGCCGGACGTGGTTGCTGTCTCATCGGTATACGAGACGCCTCCGGTGGGAGGACCTGAGCAAGGCCCTTATCTGAACTGCGTGGTTCGTCTTCAAACACGCCTAGGGGCTCGTGCCCTGTTGGAAGAGGCCCAGCGGCTCGAAGAGGCCGCCGGGCGGCGACGCGAAGTGCGCTGGGGCCCACGTACGCTTGACGTGGATGTGCTTTGGGTGGATGGCGAGCAGGTCGACGAGCCCGACCTAGAGGTACCTCATCCTCGGATGTTCAAGCGAGCGTTTGTCCTCGTGCCGCTGAGGGATGTAGCTCCCGATTTGGTGCCTGATCTTGAGCGGCTAGTTCCCGGCGACCAGGGTGAGATCTGTGATCAGGGCCCCTTGGTGGCAGAGGACTGAGGGACTGGCTATGTCATCTCTCCGGACCAGTGAGCCGAGGAGATCTGAGGAACCGGTGACGCTCATAGTCCGATTGGTGTCCCGGTTCGATGTTGGTTTCCGGCAGGCTTGATCCGTGGAACGAGAACATTGTCTGGGGGCGGCAGTTCCGGCGCGGCTTGGAGCGGACCTCCTCGCCCATCTGGACGGCCAAGAGAGCCCTGTTGAACCGTCTACCGAAGCCGTGGCGAACGCAGTCTCACTGGCTCTGCATGAGGACCTCACCCCTAACGGTGATCTCAGTGCTGCGCTGATCCCGAGCCTTATCTTCGCCGAAGGCGTTCTATCTAGTCGGTCAACCGGGGTGCTGGCTGGGTCGGCGTGTGCCACGGAGGCCTTTGCCCAGATCGATCCGGCGGTGGAGGTTGTTTGGCTGCGAAATGATGCCGACCGGATTACTGCCGGAGACGTGATAGCAACTGTTCAGGGTCCGCTGGCGTCGATTCTGACTGCCGAGCGGACGGCACTCAATTTCCTAAGTCGGTTGTCAGGAGTGGCGACGACGACGGCCCAATGGGTCGAGGCTGTGGCCGAGACCGGTGTTCGGATCTGGGATACCCGAAAGACAACTCCCGGCCATCGCGCGCTCGAACGTGCCGCGGTTCGTGCCGGTGGCGGGTGGAATCATCGGACCAACCTGAGTCACTGGGTCATGCTTAAAGACAACCACCTGATCGGTGCTTCTGTTTCCGAGGCGGTGGCAGCGTCCCGTTTGCTCTGGCCGGGGCGTACCGTTCATGTTGAGTGTGAGACTCTGGAACAGGTCCGCGAGTCACTGGAGGCCGAAGCGGATGCGCTACTGCTCGACAATATGAGCCCAGAATCCATCACCATGTGCGTTGCTGCCGTCCGTGATCATGCCGAGTACCACGGTTGGCGTCCCCTGATTGAGGCGTCGGGTGGTATCACACTCGACCGGGTCGCCACGTATGCATCGATCGGAGTGGACTACATATCGACGAGTGCCCTGACAAGCGGCGCGAGCCCTCTCGACATTGGACTCGATCTGGATTCCGAACAGAGCAGGGATCCAGGCTTGCAATCCGGAGGCCGCTGATGCTGCTGGCTATCGACGTTGGGAACACCCAGACCGTGCTCGGACTCTACGAGCCGACATCATCGGTGTCGTCCGCTGACGCTGGACTTGTCGACTACTGGCGAATCGGTACGGACCAGGACCGAACCTCCGATGAGCATGCCGTGCTGGTCCGTAACCTTTTGCGCCAGTCGGGTCGTGACCTAGAAGGGACGATTAAGGGGGTGGCCGTGTGCGCCGGGGTCCCCCGTGTCCTGGCCAGCCTTCGTGACATGGTCAATCGCTATGTCGACTTTGACCCGGTTGTTATCGAACCGGGCGTAAAGACCGGCATGCCGATTCTTTACGATAATCCGAAGGAGGTGGGTGCCGATCGGATTGCCAACGCGGTGGGCGCTTACGACCTTTACGGGGGTCCGACGGTGGTTGTTGATTTTGGTACTGGCAATAATTTCGACGTCATCTCAGAAAATGGTGAGTTCGTCGGTGGAGCTATCGCCCCGGGCATTGAGGTCAGCCTTGACGCCCTGTTCGGCCGGGCCTCAGCGTTGCGGGCAGTCGAACTGGTCGAACCCCCCAGTGTGATTGGCAAGAGCACCGTGGAGTCGTTGCAGTCGGGCGCCGTCTATGGTTTCGCTGGCCAGATTGACGGCATGGTTGAGCGCTTCCGGGCGGAGTTGGGGGGCTGTACCGTGGTGGCTACTGGCGGTCTTGCCCACCTGATTTCTCCGTCAACATCGACTATTGAGCACGTCGAGCCTTTCTTGACCCTGCATGGCTTGCGTCTTGTCTACGAGAGGAACCAGTGACCGACGAGAACCCCGGCGAGATGACAAGGGAGATTCCCTACCGGTTTGAGCCGACGTCTACGGCCGCAGCTGTGGAGGAGACCTGGTCAGGCCTAGCTGACGGCGAAGAATCCGGACACGCCGTGTCCCTGGCTGGACGGCTGATGCTCCGCCGCGATCAGGGCAAACTGGCCTTCGGCGACCTGCAGGACGCAACGGGCAGGGTCCAACTGTTCGCATTGGAGCGCTCCACACCCGATTTCGATGGTTTCACGGGTCTTCATCTTGGGGACTGGATAGGCGTAACCGGCGAGGTTCTGCGAACCCGTCGTGGCGAACTGAGCATCCGGGTTGACGAGTGGGTGCGGCTTGCCGAGGCCCGCCGGAGCTTTCCGGATAAATGGCACGGGATCAGCGACGTCGATACCCGGTTCCGGCAGCGGTATGTCGACCTATGGGTTAACGACGAGGTCCGGGAAGCGTTTACTACCCGCAGTCGGATCATGTCAGCCACCCGCCGCTGGCTGGAGGACCGCGGTTTTCTCGAAGTTGAGACACCGGTCTTTCATCCCATTCCCGGTGGGGCTCTAGCCCGGCCGTTTACCACGCACCACAATGCTCTAGACCTTGACCTCTACTTGCGGATTGCCCCTGAGCTCTATCTGAAGCGGCTAACTGTGGGTGGTATGGAAAGGGTCTTCGAGATCGCCCGGGTGTTTCGCAACGAGGGGCTGTCTACCCGTCACAACCCCGAGTTCACGATGCTTGAGCTCCACCAGGCATATGCGGATTACCACGATGTGATGGAACTGGTCGAGCAGTTGGTTGAACACCTAGCTATCGAGGTGTGTGGGACCACGTCTCTCACCTATGACGGGCGGGATTTGGAACTTTCGGCGCCTTGGCGCCGCCGCACTCTTCTGGAACTGCTAGCCGAGCACGGTGGCATTGAGGTCGACCTCGATACCCCCCGCTCAGAACTTGTGCAGTTGTGTGAGGAGCGCGACATCTCCGTAAAGGACGGTGACGGCCCAGGGAAGTTGATCCAAGAGCTCTATGAGAAAACCACTGAACCTGAACTTTGGGACCCGGTGTTTGTCATGGACTATCCGAAGGAGGTTTCACCGCTCTCCCGCGACCACCGTGACTATCCCGGTTGGGTAGAGCGGTTCGAGGGAATCGTTGCTGGGCGCGAAGTCTGTAACGCCTTCACCGAATTGGTCGACCCCGATGAGCAGCGGTTCCGGTTCAACGCCCAGGTAGTCGCCAAGGAGGCTGGTGACGAGGAGGCAATGATCGTCGACGAGGATTATCTGCGGGCACTGGAGTACGGGTTGCCGCCTACCGGCGGGCTAGGGATTGGAATGGATCGCCTCGTCATGCTCCTGACCGGTTCCACGTCTATCCGTGACGTGATTCTCTTTCCAACGCTACGACCCGAGCAGTAGGTCCCGTGTCCCTGTCGACCTTTATCCAGCCGAGTCAAGGCGATCAAGCAGCAAGTTACAAGTGGTTCGCAGCGTGCCGACCGCTGGTTCGTTACCAAGGGAATCCAGCGCAGCAGTTGCTTGATCTAGAAATTCGGTGGCGGTGGTCCTCGTAGCGGCAATGGAATCGTCGGATTTCAATAGGTCCTTCACCCGGTCTCGGGTTGCGTCGTTGATCGGGCCGCCCAGCAACTCTCGTAGCTCTTCACCGGCCGACCCAGCCAGAGCCCGGATTACCGGCAGCGTGTAGGTGCCTTCGACCAGATCGTTGCCGGCCGGCTTGCCCAATTGCTCGTCCGTCGCGACCACATCGAGAAGGTCATCGACCACCTGAAAAGCCATCCCATAATTGTGGCCGAAAGCGGTTACAGCTTCGATGACATCGCGCGGGTAGCCGGCCACCAGAGCACCAATGCGGGCCGCTGTGGCAAGTAGCGAGGCGGTCTTTCCGGCGATGGACGCTAAGTAGTCACCTTCGCTGCGATCCAAGGCGAAGGCATACCGCAATTCGTGGACCTGACCCTCGCACAACTCGGCGATAGTCGAAGCCAGCAGGCCAGCTACCTCTGTACCCAGATCGGCAGCGATCTCGGAGGCTCGGGCCAGTAGGTAGTCGCCAGCCAGAATGGCCTCCAGGTTGCCCCAGCGAGCGTTGACGCTCTGGACGGTGCGGCGAGTCTCGGCGCCGTCCATTACGTCGTCGTGGTAAAGCGAGCCCTGATGGACCAACTCGACGGCTACGCCGCCCCGCACCACTTCATAGGAGGCCAGGCCAGGGTTGATTTCCAATACCTGCGAGCTGGTTATGCATAGCGCGGGACGGACGCGCTTGCCGCCGGCATCGATCAAGTGGCGGGCCACTTCAGTGAGGAAAGGATCTTTGGACTCGACGACCTTGCGTATCTCGTCTTCGGTCCGCGCCAAGCCATCGGACATGCCGGGTAGGTCGAGCAGGCTGTTCGCCTGTGGGACAGAGATAGGGACGAGATCTGCCACATGTTGAGGATACGGGCTTGCGAGCAAAGCCCGAAATGGTCATTTCACAGGTCGCGGAACTGCGGGAAGCAGCGCCACGGGTCGTGGATACACTCGCTAGTGACGGGAAACGGTCAGAGTTAGGAGGCATCCCGTTGTTCGAACGGTTCACCGATAGGGCTCGAAGGGTTGTGGTGCTCGCCCAGGAAGAAGCGCGCCTGCTGAACCACAACTACATCGGTACTGAACATATTTTGCTCGGACTGATCCATGAGGGCGAAGGCGTGGCCGCGAAGGGTCTTGAATCCCTTGGGATATCGCTGGAGGCGGTGCGCGGTCAGGTTGAGGAGCTCATCGGTCAAGGCGCCAGTTCTCCGAGTGGTCACATCCCCTTCACGCCGCGAGCTAAGAAGGTCTTGGAGCTCTCGTTGCGCGAGGCCCTGCAGTTGGGACACAACTACATCGGTACTGAACATATTTTGCTCGGACTGATCCGCGAGGGCGAGGGCGTCGCCGCCCAGGTTCTCGTGAAGTTGGGAGCGGACTTATCCAGAGTCCGTCAGCAGATCATTCAACTGCTTTCTGGATACTCCGGGTCCGGCCAAGGGCCGTCGGAGTCGCGTGAAAAGGCCGGCGCAACCTCGGGAGGTAGCGGTGGTGACTCGCCGTCTGGCTCGCTGGTTCTCGACCAGTTTGGTCGCAACCTCACACAGGCTGCTCGCGAGAAGAAGCTCGATCCGGTCATCGGCCGACACCGCGAGTCAGAACGGGTGATGCAGGTTCTGTCCCGACGTACCAAGAACAACCCCGTGCTGATTGGCGAGCCCGGTGTGGGCAAGACGGCAATCGTCGAGGGTCTCGCTCAGATGATCGCTAACGACGACGTCCCAGAGACCATCTGCGACAAACAGTTGTACACGCTGGACCTTGGTGCCCTAGTTGCTGGATCCCGTTACCGCGGTGACTTTGAGGAGCGGCTCAAGAAGGTTCTCAAGGAGATACGTACTAGAGGCGACATCGTCCTGTTCATCGACGAGATCCACACACTGGTTGGTGCCGGTGCCGCCGAGGGTGCCATTGACGCTGCTTCTATTCTCAAGCCGATGCTCGCGCGAGGCGAGTTGCAGACCATCGGTGCGACCACGCTCGACGAGTACCGCAAGCACCTCGAGAAAGACGCTGCCCTCGAGCGCCGTTTCCAGCCCATCACCGTCGATGAGCCGACTGTGCCTCACACCATCGAGATTCTCAAGGGACTTCGGGAGCGTTATGAGAGCCACCATCGGGTCACTATCACTGACCAGGCGCTGGTTGCTGCGGCCAATTTGGCTGACCGCTATATCTCTGACCGGCACCTACCCGACAAGGCCATCGACCTGATTGACGAGGCCGGCTCTCGGTTGCGCATCAAGCGGATGCACACGCCGGATGATCTCCGCGAGATTGAGGCTGACCTAGCTGAAGTGGTTCAGCGCAAGAAGGCCGCCGTAGAAGCTCAGGACTTCGAGGAGGCGGGCCGTCTGCGCGATAGCGAGAAGGAACTGCAGGCCCGCAAAGAGGAGCGCGAGGCTGATCTGCGGTCTGACGGTCAAGACCTGTTCGACGAGGTCGATGAAGAGGCCATTGCAGAAGTGCTCTCAGTATGGACCGGTATTCCTGTCTACAAACTCACCGAGGAGGAGACCCAAAAGCTCCTCACGATGGAAGATGAACTCCACAAGCGTGTCATCGGTCAGGAAGACGCTATCCATGCCGTTAGTCAGGCCATCCGACGCACGCGGGCTGGCCTCAAAGACCCAAAGCGCCCCTCTGGTTCGTTCATCTTCCTTGGTCCATCTGGCGTTGGAAAGACCGAGTTGGCCAAGACACTTGCCGAGTTCTTGTTCGGCGACGAGCAAGCTTTGATTTCCCTCGACATGTCCGAGTACATGGAGAAACACACGGTTAGCCGACTTGTCGGCTCGCCTCCCGGCTACGTCGGCTACGAGGAGGGTGGCCAACTGACCGAGGCAGTGCGCCGGCGCCCGTTCTCGGTGGTGCTTTTTGACGAAGTTGAGAAGGCCCATCCTGATGTGTTCAACACCCTGTTGCAGATTCTGGAGGAGGGTCGCCTCACGGACTCGCAGGGGCGAAGCGTCGATTTTCGGAACACCGTTCTCATCATGACCTCGAACCTCGGCACGGCTGACTTGCGAAAGGCGAATCTGGGCTTCACCAAGGCCGATGAGGCGGTCACCTACGAGCGGATGAAGGCCAAGGTTAACGACGCCCTCAAGGCACACTTCCGGCCTGAATTTCTGAACCGCATTGACGACACGATTGTCTTCCACGAGTTGTCGTTGAATGAGGTGGCCCGCATCGTCGACCTGATGATCACCAGACTGGCCGCCCAACTGGCTGGTCAGGGAATGGGTCTTGAGTTGACCGAGGCGGCCAAGCATCACTTGGCCGAGGAGGGCTACGACCCGTCGATGGGAGCCCGACCGCTGCGTCGAGCCATCCAGCGCCTTGTTGAGGACCCGATGTCGGAGCGTTTGCTCCACAAGGAGTTCTCGGCCGGTGAGATCATTGTGGTTGACGTCGAGGAGGCGCCGGACGATCCGGACGCCCGAAATGGCAAGCGAGTCGTTTTCCGGGCCACCGCTGGCTTCGAGCCGCCGACCGTCGAGATGGCGGTCGAGGGCGCCGAGTAGCCTATTTCCGGCGGCCTCGCCGGCACGATGCCTCGCCTCGCGGCCGTTTCAGGCCTGCTTCTGGTCGTCCTACTGGTTCTGACCGGCTGTCGGGCGGACGCCACGGTTACCGTGGAGGTTGCTACTGACGGCTCCGGCACTGTTGGCGTCGCTGTGGAGTTGGATGCGAAAGCCGTCATGGCCATCGGTTCGTTCAATGAACGAGTTCGCGTTGACGACCTCGTAGTTGCCGGCTGGGGTATCGATGGGCCAACCACAGATGCCTCCGGTTCCGTTCGCATTACTGCCACCAAGGCCTTTGACCACCCGGACCGTCTAGCAACCGTGCTGGCCGAGGTGATCGGGCCGTCCGTCATCAGCGATGTGTACCTGGACCGATATCGGAAATTCGCCCAAACAACTTGGCGCCTATCGGGCAAGATTGACCTGTCCGAAGGGCTAGGGCTGCTTACCGACGACGACCTGGCAGCCGCCTTGGACGGTTTGCCGTTTGCCCGATCGGATGGCGAGTTGGCCGAGTTGGCTGGATGCCCAGACGGGTCTTGTGATCCAGCACGTTCGTTCTCTCTGACGTTAGTGGCGGTCATGCCGATTGGATCTGACGAGTCGACTCTGGACGGTCGCGCAGTAGGTCCAACTGAGAGGCGGTGGACGGTGGTTCTGGGAGATCCGGCACCGTTGCGGTTCTCCGCCGAGTCAGTGCTTGAGGATTCGGCACCGAAGATCTGGCGCACTGTGGCAACGATCGCCGGTGGCCTTTTGGTCGCGACTCTTGCCTTCCATGGCCTGCGGGTGCTGCTATCGCGCCGACGCAAACTAGGTGAGTCCGTAGGAGGAGCGTCGGATTCCAAGGTAGGAGTTCCAGAAACAATCCAAGAGGGGCGGCCCCCGGTGGCTACGACATCGGGGCGCGAGTTGCGCCTTGTCGTATTGGGCGGGATAGGTGTGGTGTGGGATCCAGGTAACGATCCTGAAGGCCTCCTAGTTCCTTACGTTCGGGGCCTAGGCGGCGTAGTTGATCCCAGCGAGGTAGCGGACCGGTACCGGGCTGCCAGTTTGGGACAGTTGTCCAGTGCTGAGTTCTGGTCGTCGGTGGGCGTGTCGGGCGACCCGGTTGCTTTAGACGCTGATTATCTGTCGCGAGTGCGGATGCGAGCTGACGTGTTGCCTTTCCTCGACAAGATGGATGAGCGCGGCTTGCCAGTCGCCTGTCTGACGAACTCCGTACTTTCGTGGTCGCTTCAGTTGCGGCAGCGGTTCGGCCTCGATGATCGGGTCGACCCTTGGGTTGCGTCTGGAGAGATCGGGGCTCGAAAGCCCAGCCAGACCATGTTTGAGGCACTGCGCCGGATGTCGGGGGTGGATTTCACCGACATGTTGCTCGTGGACTCCGAACCAGCCACTCTGGAGGCGGCCCGTGGGCTTGGAATGTCAACCGTGCTGTTACGCGGATCGGCTTTGGTGCCGGAAGGCTTCTCGCATCCGATCATCGACGGGTTTGCAGCCTTGTTTCGGCCCCGGCGACCGGACGAGATCTGAGGGACTGCGACAGTCCAGCCACCCGCATGGGAGAACTCTGTCACAGGAGATCCCTAGGTTCCTCTTCATGACAAGCCTGACTAGACGACCCACTACCCGGTCGGTGTCCCGTTCCCGGACAGTCTTCGAATGCACCTCCTGCGGGACCCCCCACCCTGCGTGGGTAGGGCGATGTGGGACCTGCGGCGAGTGGAACGTCCTCGAAGAGGTCCCGGTTGTCGGGCCCGAAGCATCCATCAGGACAGCGTTTGACGAGGTTGTCCATCTGCGGTCGCTGACCGATATCGAGTCCACTAACTGGGTCGCAGAGCCGACCGGCCTGACCGAGGCTGACAGAGCGCTTGGCGGGGGCCTAGTTCCGGGTTCGGTCACCCTGATTAGTGGTGAACCGGGTATCGGGAAGTCGACGCTCACACTGCAACTGGCCGCCGAGCGGGTTCGATCTGGCGGTCGGGTCTTGCTGGTCAGTGCCGAGGAGTCAGCCGCCCAGGTCCGGTTGCGGGCCGAGCGTCTGAAGGCTGTCTACAAAGACCTTTGGCTGGTCGACTCTGGCTCGGTTGATGCCGTCATTGATCGGGTCGAAGACCTTAAGCCGGACCTAGTTGTTGTCGACTCGATCCAGACGGTGCAGGTAAATGACGAAAGGGGTTTGCCGGGTTCGATCGGTCAGGTGCGGGCTGCTGCGCAGCGTTTGGTGACTGAGGCAAAGGCCCGGTCTTTGGCCACAGTGCTAGTAGGTCACCTCACCAAGGAAGGTTCTCTGGCTGGGCCCAAAGCATTGGAGCACCTTGTCGACACGGTGGTTGAACTGACCGGCGATCGCCACCAAGCCCTGCGTGTGCTGCGCGTGGTCAAGCACCGATTCGGACCAACCGACGAGATTGGCCTGTTCGAGATGGCGGAGGATGGTCTCCGGTCGGTCGATGACCCAAGCCGGTTGTTCCTAGCTGACCGCGCGGCAGACGTGGCTGGTTCAGTTGTTCTACCCACGTTGGAAGGCCATCGACCTCTGCTGGTTGAGATTCAGGCGCTGGTGGTGCGGGCCACCATGCCGCATCCCCGTCGTTCGCCGCAGGGTCTCGATGGACGGCGTTTGGCCTTGTTGCTTGCAGTGTTGGACCGCCGGGTCGGGATCAGCCTCGGGGCGCTCGACGTCTATGCCACGGTTGTCGGCGGGGCGTCGGCGACTGAACCGGCTGCCGACCTGCCCTTGGCTCTCGCCGTGGTGTCCGGGGTGACTGGACGACCGGTGGGAGGGGGCGTTTCCAATCCCCGAGTCGACGACACCGTGGCCCTCGGTGAGGTAGGCCTGGGTGGCGAACTGCGACAGGTAGTCGGGACCGAGCGACGGTTGCGCGAGGCGGTTCGTCTTGGGTACAGCCGAGCAGTCGTTCCTGCTGGAACCGTCACTGCAGTCGAAGGAGTTGAGTTGATCCGTGTCGGAAACCTGGCTGAAGCTGCCGCAGCCGTCGGCTTGCTTTCGGCTAACTGATCGCCCCGCCGTTTTCCGGGACGGTGATGCCTGCTAGGAATCGAACCCATGCGCACTGAACTCTCTTCTGGGACTGCTGTCGAACTCGTCCACCCGCCATCTGGACCATCAGTAAGGGGACTTGTTGTTATACCTGACGTCATGGGGATGCGACCCCTGTTTGACCGATTGGTTGCTCGCCTAGCCGCTGAGAACAACTGGTCGGTAGCCGCCTTTGAGCTTTACCCGGGTCGTGAGCACCTAGAAGTAGCTGATCGGCTTGCTACAGCGTCTGAGCTGGACGACGACCGAGTGCTTGGCGATGCCATGGCCGCCGCCGATTTGACCGGCGGAGGGACTGTCGGCGTCCTCGGTTTTTGCATGGGAGGCATGTACACCCTCAAAGCTGTTGGCACGGGGAGATTTGACCGACACTGCTCGTTCTACGGAATGATCCGAGTACCCGAGGCCTGGCAGAGCCCCGTGCAGGGTGAGCCCTTGGATGCGTTGACTACCGGTGAGGCTTCATCGGTTCTGGCCATCGTGGGGTGTGACGACAAGTGGACACCGCCCGATGAGGTCAGCGCTTTAGAGGCTACCGGTGCCACCGTTGTCAGTTACGAAGGTGCCGACCACGGATTCGTGCATGATTCTTCGCGGCCGGCCCACAGGGCTGACGACGCGGCCGATGCTTGGTCGCGGGCGCTGGCCTGGCTTACCCCTTGATTAAGGGGTAAGGACTAGCGGGATCGGATCGTGAGTTGTTCGCGGTTGGTGATGCGGTAAGTGCGGTCGATCTGCTCGATCCAACCTAACCGGATGAACGAGGCGATGGCCTTATTGACCCGCTCGCGTGAGGCCCCGACCATACCGGCCAACTCCTCCTGTGTGATAGGTAATGAGAATTCATCGTCCACGCCAGCCAGTTCGAGGAGGCGCTTGGCGGTGCGTCCGGTCACGTCTAGGAAGACCGAGTCAGCAAGGGCGGCGTCCATGGTCCGTAGGCGTCCGGCCAGCATGTCTACAACTTTCCAGAGGAGGGAGGGGTCGTTCTCGTAGACGGCCCGCACTGGCCCGTACGGCACTGCGGTGACTACCGAGGTCTCAAGCGCCCTGGCTTCCGCCGAACGTCCACGTCCGTCAAACAAGCCCATCTCGCCAAACAGATCGCCTTCTTCCATGAGCGCCACCATCGACTCGCGTCCGTCGATCGATTTGTTGGCGATAGCGATTCGTCCTGACACCACCACGAAAAGCTCGTCTGGTGTTTCGCCTTCACGGAAAAGGACGTCGCCACGGTTCAGTTGGAGGTCCTGACCGGCCGAGACGATTGTCTCCAAGGCCTGGTTGTCAAGGCTCGCAAAAAGCGTCGTTTCGTGAAAGAGCGTGGAGTCCGGCATGCCGATTGGCCATGCTAGTGAGGTGCGACAGGACCCACCGGTATCGGCAACTATGACTCGTCTTGGCGAAGCCCGGGTGACGAGCGGTTTTCCAACCTGGCTAGGAGGTGTGCAATGAGTGTTTGGACGGTCGTGGTGGCAGCCGGCCGGGGTGAAAGATTTGGCGGTGACAAACAGGTGGCCGACCTAGGTGGTCGTCCTGTGGTCGCTCATAGCGTGTCTGCGGCAGCGCAGGCATCAGATGGTGTGGTGGTAGTTGTCGCTGCCAATAAACGGACCGAAGCCCTAATCCTGCTAGAGGGTCTTGACGGTGTGGCTGCCGTGGTCAACGGAGGCGCGACCCGGTCGGCGTCGGTTCGGTCCGGTCTGGCAGCGGTCCCACACGATGCTGAAATTGTCCTGATCCATGATGGTGCAAGACCTCTGGCGTCCGCTGCTCTGTTTGCCCGAGTAGTTGCTGCCGTGCGGGCAGGGGCTGATGCGGTGGTTCCTGGGGTGCCGGTAGCCGACTCACTTAGAGCAACTGACGGTTCGGTAGTCGATCGTGGCGGCCTGATCGCCGTGCAGACTCCCCAAGGATTTCGAGCTGACCGTCTACGGTCCGCCCACGTTGGATGTGATGACGCCAGTGATGACGCAACGCTGGTCGAGGCGGCCGGTGGCACGGTGGTGATCGTGGACGGCGAGGCGGCAAACTTGAAGATCACCCGACCGATCGACCTGGTCTTGGCTGGCGGGGCGCTCGGTGTTGTGGATAGAGGAGGTGGTGACCATGGCTGATTGGCCGGAACTGCGGGTCGGTCAGGGATTTGATATCCACCCGTTCAGCGACGATCCCGACCGTATTCTGGTACTGGGAGGGGTGACTCTTGAGGGGCCAGGCCTAGCCGGGCACAGTGACGCCGACGCTGTAGCGCATGCCGTGGCCGACGCTCTGCTGGGGGCCGCCGGCCTGGCCGATATTGGCCAACGCTATCCCGACACCGATTCAGCCCTCGGCGGGGTCAACTCAATTGCACTTCTGGCTGACGCGGCGGCTGCCGTGCGTGCTGCAGGTTGGACAGTGGCCAATGTCGACAGCACCGTGGTGCTCGAGGCCCCACAACTAGCTTCGAAGCGCGCCGAGATGCAAACCACGCTTTCGGAAGCGGTGGGCGGTCCGGTCACCGTCAAGGGAAAGCGGGCCGAGGGGCTAGGAGCCCTCGGTCGCCACGAGGGCCTGGCCTGCTTCGCCGTGGCCCTGCTCGTCCGTCCAAATGGTGGTGAAGTGTGAGTCCCCCGAAGGGTGTCCGCAGTCCAGGTAGCAAAGGTGGCGGTCGTGGTCAGGGCCAGCCCACTCAAGCCAGACAGGGTGTCGGCAAAGGGGGGCGAGGTGGCCCGTCCCGACGAGGCTCCGGTGGCCGGTCGGGTAACCGAGAGAGCCAGCGGGGCACGACGCCGCGCGGCAACCGGGGTAACGCCTCGGGCTCGCAGAAGGGATTGGGTGGCGACCAGGTGGAAGGCCGCCAAGCAGTCCGCGAGCTACTGCTGGCAGGGACACGACGGACCCGCGAGGTAGTGCTAGCCGGTGACCTCGACCCGGCACCCATCCTTGACGACATCATTGACCTAGCTGACGAAGCCAAGGTGACCCTGCGGGAGGTGTCTCGTAATCGGTTCGAGAATCTGGCCCGCACCGATGCTCCTCAGGGCGTAATCGCTCTTGCTCAGCCGCTTAAGGAATTCGAATTCGAGGACCTGCTTGTCCCCGATGCTGCGGGACGTGACCCGTTCTTGCTGCTACTCGATGGGGTAACTGACCCCGGCAACCTCGGGGCCATCCTTCGCTCCGCGGAGTGCGCCGGGGTGACCGGCGTTGTCCTGCCACGCCACCGGGCCGTCGGGGTCACGGCCACGGTGGCCAAGTCGGCAGCCGGAGCTATCGAGCACCTGCGGATGACTCGGGTGGCCGGCCTACCCAAGGCACTAGGGCGCCTGTCGTCGGCAGGCGTGTGGTCGGTGGGCCTGGATGCCGGCGGCGAGACAGCCATCCACCGTCTGACGGTGGCCGACCAGCCGGTTGCATTAGTCATGGGAGCCGAGGGGGCCGGCCTCTCGCGGTTGGTGCGGGAGCGCTGCGACGCCATGGCCCACATCCCGCTCGTCGGCGTACTCGGCTCGCTCAACGTGTCAGCCGCCGCCGCTGTCGCCCTTTTCGAAGTTGCCCGTCATCGCACCTGATTCCAGCCGTGGACTGGACCTGTCCGAGCCGGGCGGAGTAGATCCGCTGGCGCCAGCGCCCGCGGATCTACTCCTACGGCAATGAGGGTCAGGCCGCTGCGCCCGCTTTACGGAACATGGCGATACCGCCGACCACCATCCAGAGCAGCATGACTAAGAATCCGATGAACGCGACCTCGGCGGGAATGAGGATCACGACGGCCGCCGCGTAGCCGATCCAAACCAACCACGATGGGATTAGTCCGGTCTGCTTCGCGCTGGCCCCCACGCAAACCATGATCATGATGCCCCCCATAACGTAGGGCCAGGCCAGGTACTCGGTGATGCCGCTGAGCGTCACGACTGTGGCCTCGGGGAGGGTCTCGGCGGCGTCGCCGAGGATGATATTCATGGTGCCGTCGATCGCTTGGCCGACGGCGATCATTACAGCACCCAGGGCGGCACCAGAGGCCAGCAAAGTCGCCCCTCGGTCGCGCATGGCGGCGCTGAGCCATACCCCGAAAAAGAGGGTCACGACACCCAGAACAAGCAGTAGCCACCCGCCGAAGAACAGCGAGTCCGACGAGTCCACTTGGTGGGCGACAACCTCAGCGGCAGAGGTATCGGCAATCGACGGCGGCTCATCTCCGATGACCAGCCATCCGATCATGCCGACGAGCATGGAGAAGGCCCCAAAAAGAGCACCAAAGCGTTCGATGAAACGTTGCATGTGGAGACTCCTCCAGCCAGTGGCGGATACCTGCTTCCCCGCCCGAACTAGCAGCATCGCGCAGTTTTCGCGAATTGGGGGGGATCTGCCAGTATCCGCCGGACAGAGCGGACCCGCGAGCGGTGGTGCCCGCGAGCCCGCGTCCGGTGCCGGGAGTTAGGTTGTTGCGCCCGTCCTACGGAACATGATGACGCTGGAGAGCAGCACCCAGATGGCGAATACCGGGAAGCCGATGAAGGATATGGGGTGGGGGATCACGAGGATGAGCGCCGTCGCATAGCCGACCCAGGCGAGCCACGAGGGGATGAGGCCCGTCTGCTTCGCCGAGGCGCTCACGCCGATCGTGATAAGGAACATGCCAAAAAGGAATGGCAGCCACAGGTACTGGAGCATGGCGCTGACCGCGACCACTGCAGCGGTGGGCATGTGTTCGGCGGCGTCGAGGAGAGCCAGCCGGGAGGCGGAGTCCATGGCGATGCCGATGGCGATCAAAACGCTGCCCACTGCAACGGCGGGGGGCAGGATGGTTACCCCCCGTTGCCGGAGGGCGTTACTGGTCCACAGTCCCCAGAGCAGCATCAGAATCCCCACGAGGATCCCCAACCACATGGCGAACCAGGCTCCGTCACCCAGGTCTACCCAGTGAGCGACGATCTGCTCGACAGTCTTATCGGACACATCCGGTGGATCGCCTTCAATGGCAAATGTGATGATGATGCCGATGATCGAAGCGGCACCAAAAAGGGCACCGAAGCGTTCTATGAAGCGTTGCAAGGGGACTCCTCCAGCCAGTGGCGGAGACCTGTCTCCCCGCCGGGGCCGTAAGCATTGCACGGACTTGACTGGGCTGCGGAAATTTGAGCCCGGGGTCGGATTCGAACCGACGACCTGACGCTTACAAGGCGCCTGCTCTGACCAACTGAGCTACCCGGGCGAGACCAAGGGGCACGATCTGTAGACCGAACACTCCCACGAGGCTAACGGTCTCTACCGATCGTGATTCAGTCTCAGTCACCGACGGCCTGTACGGCGAAAAACGACGCCACGGTTGGCATCTCAGGTTCAGACACCTCGTAATCCGAACAGCGCACCCGGCCTGTTGCTGCTCCGGCTACCAACTCGCCATCAAACCGATTGGGGAGGTGGTTTGGTGTTAGCGGCACAGCGTCTTCGGCGTAGTACTGGACGATGAACAACGAACGGGGTCGGTCCGAAAGGTTAGGTGCTGAGCCATGCAACAGGCGGGCGTCCATCAGCCATGCCGAGCCGGCTGGTGCGCTGCACGTAACCACCTGGTCGCGAGCCCATGCGGCAACTTCGGCGCTGACCGCCCCAGTGAATACCCCGTCATGCCAGTGCTCATATAACGGGCCCTTGTGGCTGCCCGGTACCACCTCCAACGGTCCGTTTTCGGGGCCGACGTCGTCGAGGTGAAACAGCACCGTGATGAGGTCGTCGTTGGATAGAGGACCGAAGGGAAGGTCCTGGTGAAACTTCAGGTGAGTGGCCGTGCCTGGAAGCTTCGAGTTGACCTTCGACTCGCGAAAGCGCAGGTTCGGTCCAATCAATTGGGCCACGGCATGCAGCGCCTGGTTGTTTCGCATCACCTCTAGGTAGGCGTTGGACACCTCAATTGGTGACGCCACCCGTCGCAGTGCCGGGGCACTGGCGGAATGACCCGGCTCGACATCGAAGCGGGGCCGGCCGTCGAACGTCTTGCCGTATGGACCTTCCTGGGACCGGCTCTCCTCGACCCAACCTTCTAACACGGTCTGGAGGCGTACCAGTTGACTAGCGGTTAGGGCACTCTCGAGCAACAGGTATCCATGTCGCTCGAACTGTTCCACCTGGTCTGGGTTGAGGACCTTCATTGGTGCCACTTCCATGACTGCGAACGCTACCGAAGGTGGAGTTGGCTGGGGATGGGCATACCCCTACTGAGACGACCAAATAGCGGTCTCTTTGACCAATAGATCCACTGGGCGAAAGTGCAGGTACATCTCCGCTAGAAATGGCTGATCCAGGTAAACACGGTCCATTTCCAGAGGGGTCTGAAAAATATCTGGTAGGTCTTTTAAGAGACCTATTCCCACATTTGGTAGGAAATCACGACCACCTGTGTGGGCGAATTGCCATGGGACCGGGGGGGTACTTGAACCTCTCCCCGGGGTGAAGGATCATCAGGTCGTGCCATTGACTCAGCGAGACCGAGAAATCCTGGACTTCGAACGATCCTGGTGGACGGCCACCGCACCGAAGGATGTCCAAATCCGAGAGCTCTTCGAACTGTCGGCTACCCGCTATTACCAATTACTTGGTGAACTGCTTGACGATCCCGAGGCCATGGCCTATGACCCGCTGGTCGTGCGCCGGATCCAACGTCAACGGGCTCGCCGCCGTCGGGTTCGACTCGAGCCTCCGGCGGTTGAAGAAGACGGCACCAGATGAGTGCGGCCCGCAGTCGCGGTGGTCTCGGTCCGAGCAACGCCGCGGCAGCACCGCGGGCCTTCCTGCTCATTGCCGTAGCGGTTATCGTCGGCTTGGTCATGCTCTGGAAGGGACTCGATTCCAGTCCGTCCGCTCAGACATCTGCTCCTGCCACTCCCGCTTCGACTACTGCTGCGCCGGCGGGTAATACCGGCTCCAACGATGCCGGGTCCACGGATGTCACACCGACCACGGCGGCTGCCACACCCACGACGGCTCTTACGACGACGACCGCCCCGCCGATGCCCGAGCCCACCCACGCTCCCAACGAAGTGAAGGTGCTGGTTGCCAATGGCTCCGGTGTCTCCGGCGCGGCCGGCAGGGTCACCGACATGCTTAGCCCCTTGGGCTGGGCCATGGAGTCGCCAGCCAACGCCGACAAGACATCAGTTAGCGGGATCTATTACAAGAACCGGTACGCACGTGATGCCCGGGTCATTCAGGAGCACTTTGGCGAGGCCCCGAGCATCATTGAGCAGTTCCCTGCAGGGGGCCTCGCTGTGCCAGCCAATGCCGAGGAGCGAGTGGCTAACGCCGACATCATCATCATCCTCGGATCCGATCTGGCCATCCAGGGTGGCTGACCGGGTCCGGCCGCCGCCGGATCGCGGACCACTGGAGGGTCATCGTTGAGGGTTCTGGCCGCCCCAGACAAGTTCCGTGGCACTGCTTCGGCTGCGGAGGTGGCTGCTGCCGTGTCCCGGGCGGTTGCCGCCTATGGAGGAACTACCACCGAATTACCAATGGCAGATGGTGGTGAGGGACTCCTAGATGTGCTCGGTGGGCCTGACCGCATCAGCACTGTGATTGGACCGCTCGGTGAACCCGTTGACGTTGGCTGGCGGCTTTCGGAGGGTACTGCCGTAATTGAGATGGCCCAAGTTGCTGGTCTGGCGCTAGCTGGCGGACCGGACCAAAACCGACCGCTTGACGCGACCACCGCCGGCGTCGGTGAGTTGTTGCGCCACGCCGTGGAATCCGGTGCCCGTCGGGTGATCGTGGGCGTCGGCGGATCGGCTACTACTGACGGAGGATTTGGTGCCCTTGAGGCCATGGGCCCCCTTGACCGCTACCGGGGCGTGGAACTTTTGGTCGCCTGCGACGTTCGGACCCGATTCGTCGATGCCGCCGCGGTGTTTGGCCCACAGAAGGGGGCGACGCCTGCGCAGGTTCGGATGCTGACCAATCGTCTGGAGCGTCTTGTCCAGGTTTACGTTGAACGTCATGGCACGGATGTGTCGAAGATGGTCCGGGCCGGAGCAGCAGGAGGCCTCGCCGGGGGCTTGGCGGCAATCGGCGCCGAGTTAGTCGACGGCTTTGCTTTGGTGGCGGAGGAGGTTGGTCTCGACGACCACTTGACGGGTGTTGACCTAGTGGTAACTGGTGAGGGCTGGCTGGACGCCACCTCATACGAGGGAAAGGTGGTTGGTGGCGTAGAGGCCTATGCAGCGGCGGCTTCGGTGCCGATGTTGGTGGTCGTCGGTGGAGCCGATCCCGAACTCGCCAATCGCAGGGGCGTGGTATCGCTCTCCGACCGGTACGGACGTGACCGTGCTCTCGGCGAGGCTCTCATTCTCGTTGAGGAGGTCGTGGGCGACGAACTGGCCCGTCGATAGCGTTACGGGCATGGCCGTTACAGTTCGTATTCCCACCACCCTGCGTCCCCTTACAACCGGTCAGGCTGAAGTGGAGGTCGAGGCCAGCACGGTCCGGGAGGCCCTGAGCGCGCTCGATGCTGCCCATCCGGGTTTCTCCGAGCGGATAACCGATGAGTCGGGCATCCTTCGACGCTTCGTAAACGTCTTCGTGGACGACGAAGACGTCCGGTTCATGGACGGCCTGGATAGCTCAGTGTTGGATGGCGCCACTGTCTCCATCGTTCCCGCTGTCGCCGGAGGTCGCTGAGCCATCCAACCCGGGGGCCTGCAACTGGTGGGCTGACGTTGGAAAATGGCAGATTCGCTGATTGGATTGGCACTCGGGTCCGGAGAGTGCCAATGGTCGTGTCTAGCGCGCCGTTGGTCCGAGCCGGCCAGAACACCTGACACCTAGAGGTCGACAGGTGGCCGACCGAACGACTAACAACTGAGAGGTTTCGCTGATGGCGAAGATCATCACCTTCGACGAGACGGCCCGCCGTTCCCTTGAGCGCGGAATGAACCAACTAGCTGACGCTGTGCGCGTCACTCTGGGCCCCAAGGGCCGCAACGTAGTCCTGGAAAAGAAGTGGGGTGCTCCAACGATCACCAATGACGGCGTGTCCATCGCCAAGGAGATTGACCTCGAGGACCCTTACGAGCGTATTGGCGCCGAACTGGTGAAAGAAGTTGCAAAGAAGACCGACGACGTTGCCGGTGACGGGACCACCACGGCCACCGTGTTGGCCTGGTCGATGGTGCGCGAGGGCCTCCGCAACGTGGCTGCCGGTGCCAATCCGATGTCGGTCAAGAAGGGCATCGAGGCCGCGGTGGCTGCGGCAGTCGAGTCGATTCGCGAATCCTCCCAAGATGTGTCTAGCGACAAGGAACAGATCGCCAACGTGGCTGCCATTTCGGCCGCGGACGACGAGATTGGAGCGATGATTTCCGAAGCCATCGACAAGGTTGGCAAGGACGGAGTCATCACCGTTGAAGAAGGTCAGACCTTCGGCATGGAAATGGACCTCGTCGAGGGCATGCGCTTTGACAAGGGCTACATCTCTCCTTACTTCGTGACCGATCCTGATCGTATGGAGGCTGTCCTTGAGGAGCCCTACCTGCTCTTCGTGGGTTCCAAGATCTCGGCGGTGCGCGACATGGTTCCAGCGCTTGAAAAGGTCATGCAGACAAACCGTCCGCTGCTTATCATCGCCGAGGATGTCGAGGGCGAGGCTCTGGCCACCCTCGTGGTCAACAAGATCCGTGGCACTTTCAATGCCGCCGCCGTGAAGGCCCCCGGCTTCGGAGACCGTCGCAAAGCGATGCTTCAGGACATGGCCATCCTCACCGGGGGACAGGTCATCTCAGAGGAGGTCGGCCTTAAGGTCGACGCCGTCACGCTCGACATGCTCGGTCAGGCCCGCAAGGTAGTGGTTAGCAAGGATGAGACGACCATCGTCGAAGGTGGTGGTGACGAAGCCGATATCACTGGCCGGATTTCACAAATCAAAGGTGAGATTGATAACACCGATTCCGACTACGACCGCGAGAAACTTCAGGAGCGCCTGGCGAAACTATCCGGTGGTGTTGCTGTCCTTAAGGTGGGCGCGGCTACCGAGGTTGAACTCAAAGAGAAGAAGCACAGGATTGAGGACGCTGTCAGCACCACCAAGGCGGCCATTGAGGAGGGCGTCGTTGCCGGCGGCGGCGTGACCCTCCTTCGTGCCCAGACGGCAGCCTCTGAGGCGACTGAAGGCTTGACAGCCGACGAGGCCACCGGTGCGCGCATCGTGGCCAAGTCCTTGGAGGGCCCCCTGACCCAGATTGCCGTTAACGCTGGTCTCGAGGGTGGCGTCATCGTCGAGAAAGTGCGCGGTCTCGAGGGTTCGGTAGGTCTCAACGCCGCTACCGGAGAATACGAGGACCTGGTCGCAGCAGGCATTATCGACGCTGCCAAGGTGACACGTTCGGCTTTGCAGAACGCCGGTTCTATTGCCGGTCTCTTCCTTACCACGGAGGCAGTCGTCGCCGACGCCCCGAAGGACGATGCCGCCGGTGGCGGTATGCCGGACATGGACTTCTGATCTTCCTTGATATCAGGCGGATGTGGGCGCCTTTTTGGGCGCCCATTCCGCTTTTTCGGTTTGGGCCGAGTTCACTGGTAGTCATGGATTCGGCGAAGAGGAAACCGGTGCGCCCGGAACGAGGAACATGAGCCGGGGTCGCACATTGCGAGTTTTGACACGGCGAATCGACGGTGACGGCAACCGTCGCGTCCCTGACGAATTGATCGTCGAAGAGCCCATGTCAATCCGCCTCGACGGCGAGTTGGTAGCCACCACTATGCGAACTCCAGGGGATGACTTCGAACTGGCCGTCGGATTCTGCGTAACTGAGGGCGTATTACACGACCTGCCCGTCCGGTCGGTTCGCTATTGCGGTCAAGGCTCGGAGGCGGCCAGTGAGTACAACGACGTAACTGTCGAAACGGGTGGTCTGGCACCGACGCCTGTGCCGCGTCTCGGTTCCACTTCATCGTCGTGTGGTGTGTGTGGCTCTGTCGCTATCGACGAACTACGGGAGCGCTTGTTGCCACTGACTGTCGAACCGTTCGACGTCGACGTCCTGACCGGTATGGCCGACCGGATCGACGGCCAGGCACTCTTCTCGTCTACTGGCGCCGTGCATGCCGCCGCCGCCTTCGACCGAACCGGCGAGCCACTGCTACTGCGTGAGGACATCGGTCGCCATAATGCCGTTGACAAAGTGGTCGGGCGCCTCTACCTCGATGGCCTACTTCCGGCTTCCGATCTAGGCCTTTGGGTTAGTGGGCGGGCCTCGTTCGAAATGGCCCAGAAGGCGTGGGCGGCTGGTTTCGCCTCGTTGGTGGCTGTCAGCGGGCCATCGGCTCTCGCCGTGGAGACGGCCCGGGCAGCAGGCCTCCAACTAGCCGGCTTTGCCCGCGCTGACCGGATCAACGTCTACACCGGCGACTGAGTTGGCCCGGGGCATCCTTTCTAGACTCGCTGACGATGACTAGTCCCGTGATTCCTTCAGATGGACTTGGCGTACTCCACCTGTTTATGAAGGTTGGCCGCTACTCGGATGCGGTCGCCGTGCGGACCGCCGTTACCGATGCCGTCAATGCCGGCGACCAGGTCGTCCCAGTAGCTATCCTGGGCCACAAGGCCGACTTGGCCTTCATGGTCCTTGGTGAAGATCTGTGGCGACTTCGCGCCTTTCAGACGGCACTCGTTGGCGCCGGCCTCGAACTGGTCGATAGTTACGTCAGCCTGACCGAGGTCTCCGAATACGCCAAGGGAGTCCCGGATGAGATGAAGCAGGCAAGGCTTCACCCGAAGCTACCTCCAGAGGGCAAGCCGGCCTGGTGCTTCTACCCAATGTCCAAGCGGCGGGAAGTCGGTGCGAACTGGTTTGAGTTGCCCTACGACGATCGGAAAGAACTGATGATGGAGCATGGCGCCTCGGGCCGAACGTTCGCCGGCCGCATCCTCCAGGTAGTGACCGGCTCGACTGGTGTCGACGATTTCGAATGGGGTGTCACTCTCTTCGGACAGCATCCCGACGACCTCAAGGATGTTGTCTACACGATGCGCTATGACCGGGCTTCGGCCCGGTACGGGGATTTCGGGCCCTTCTACACCGGCATGGTTGATGACCTTGACTCTGTTTTGGTCCAGGTGGGCTGTGTCTGACTGGGACCATGGCTGGATCGCGCCCTGACGGTTTTGCCGCTCTGGAGCGGCTCCGGTCAAAGGTCGCTGACCACGGCCGGCTGGTCGTTGCTTTTTCCGGGGGGACCGATTCGGCTCTCCTGGCCCGTGTCGCCCATGACGAGTTGGGTGCCGGGAGGGTCCATGCCGTCACGGCCATCTCTCCCTCGTTGGCATCTGACGAGCGGGAGGACGCAGAAGCTCTAGCCCGCGAGTGGGGTCTGCGCTGGTCGACTGTCGAAACCTCCGAGATGGAGGACGCCGCCTACCGAGCCAATGATGCCGATCGCTGCGCATACTGCAAGGACGCTCTGATGGACGTCCTGGTTCCCCTTGCCGAAGCAGAGGGAGCGACGGTGGTCCTTGGTGTCAACCTCGACGACCTGGGTGACTATCGGCCTGGGCAAGACGCGGCTGCTGCCCGCGGAGCTCAGTTCCCTATGGTCGAGGCCGGGCTAACTAAAGATGACGTCCGTGCCGCGTCGCGTCACCTCGGTCTACGAACTGCCGACAAACCGGCCGCCGCCTGCCTGGCGTCACGAATCCCGTACGGCACGCAGGTCACGGTCGCTCTGTTGTCCACCGTAGAGCGGGCCGAGGCCTCCCTGCGTCGCCTCGGCTTCGACGACCTAAGGGTCCGCCATCACGGCGACACCGCCCGCGTCGAGGTTCCCCTGAGCCGTCTGGCCGATGTGGTCGCCCTTCGTCGCGAAGTCGTTGACGCCGTGCTTGGCGCTGGCTATCGCTACGCCACTCTCGACCTCGAGGGCTTGCGTTCCGGCAACCTCAACGCCGCCCTGGGCGATCCACCCCTGTCCTGACCGGCCGTGGTCCGGACCTTCGGACACTGCGGCTTTCGGTACTGTCGTGGGGGTGCCTCTATTCGACGTGTCTGACCTGCTGGATGACCGGACCCTTCGGGGTCCGGCGTTCTGCGAGGCCCTGACGGCTCGGACTGACGAAGACCTAGCAGGGATTTTTGCAGCCGCCGATCCGCCGGACGGCACCGCTTTGGCCGCTATCGGCGGCTATGGACGCCGAGAGCAGTGCCCTAGTAGTGATGTCGACGTCGTCTTGCTCCATGCCCCCGGCGTGGACGTGGCCGCTGCCGCGGAGCGGATCTGGTACCCGCTGTGGGATGCCGGACTCAAGCTTGGTCACCAGGTGGGCACCGTTGACCAACTACTCAAGGTGGGTGGAGAGGCCGTCGAGATGGCGACCAGTCTGCTGGCTGCTCGCACCGTGGCGGGCGACGCGGAACTGGTCGAGGCCTTGGCTGTCGGTGCTCTAGACCAATGGCAGGCTCGTTCTCGCCAGAACCTCGATCGGCTCCAGGAGTCGGTGGCTGAGCGGCACGCCCGATACGGAGAGGTGGCCTTCCTTCTGGAACCGGACCTCAAGGAGGCTCGGGGAGGGGTGCGCGACGTACACAATCTCCTCTGGGTTGAACAAGCTACGGTCCCAATTCTCCGGGAGGCTGAGTCGGCTGGTCTGGCCGCAGCTTTCGAGACCTTGTTGGCCGTTCGGGTTGAATTGCACCGGCTGACCGCCAAGCGTTCTGACCAGCTGCTGCTCGAACTACAGGACGAGGTGGCGAAGGCTCTGGACCTAACCGATGCCGACGTGCTGATGTCCGAGGTATCCGCTGCCGGACGGACCATTGCCTGGACCGGCGAGGGCGCAGCCCGCCGCACCCGTCGTGCTGCCCGCCGTCGGGGCCCGGCTCGGGTGTTGGCTGGGATCCGACGACAGGAGGTGGCTGCCGGGTTGATTCTTGATGACGGGCGTCTCGAACTAACCGACGAGGCCGACCTAAGCGATCCACTCCTGATGCTCCGTTGCGCGGTGACCGCCGCCCGTCACGGTGGCTATCTGCAACGGAGCTCGTTGGAGCGCCTAGCTGACCACGCCGTGCCCCTTTCGAACCCTTGGCCCGACGAGGCCCGCGAGCTTTTCGTCGAACTTTTGGCTGTTGGTCTGGACGCCGTACCGGTTATCGAGGACCTTGACCATGTGGGTCTATTTGTTTTGCTCGTTCCCGAGTGGGAGCCGTGCCGATCCCGACCGCAGCGCAACGCCTACCACCGCTTCACCGTGGACCGCCATCTCATGGAGGCAGCGGCTGAAGCCTCCCGGCTCGTTGACCGGGTCGACCGCCCCGATCTGCTACTGGTCGGCGCCCTGTTGCACGACATCGGTAAGGGTTATCCCGGGGACCACACGGAGGTTGGGGTCGAGTTACTGCAGGCAATCGCGCCTCGGATGGGCTTTGGTGCCGATGACGCAGACCTTCTGGTAGCCATGGTCCAATACCACCTGCTGTTGCCCGATGTGGCTACTCGCCGGGACCTAGATGACGACGGAACCATTCGACAGGTGGCTGAGGCCGTTGATGACCCTTTGCTTCTGCGCTTGCTGGCTGCCCTCACCGAAGCCGACTCCATCGCGACCGGACCGTCGGCGTGGAGCACTTGGAAGGCCAGCCTGGTGCGTGAGTTGGTGGAACGGACATCGCACGTTCTTGGCGGTGGCGACGTCGGCGATGTGGTGGCCCGCTCCTTTCCGGACGCCTCCCAGCAAGCCCTGTTGGATGAGGGGGCGTTCACCGTTCGGGGTGATGGAGACACTCTCACAGTGGTGGCTGCCGATCGTCCAGGAACCTTCTCCAAGGTGGCTGGCGTCCTGGCCCTCAACGGCGCCGACGTAGTTGAGGCGTCTGCCCACTCTGAGCACGGCCGGGCCCTGTCGGTGTTCCGGGTTAGACAGGTGCTCGGAGGGAGTCCCGACTGGCCCCGGATCGAGGACCAAGTCGATCGAGCCCTAGTTGGTCGGCTTGCCTTGTCGGCTCGGATCGGCGACCGGTCCCGCACCTACCGTCCTATAAGGCTGACCGCTCGACCTGCTCGTCCCACCGTCACTGTCGACAACTCTTCGTCAGCGACAGCCACCGTGCTTGAGGTCACTTGTCCAGACGGGGTTGGAGTTATTTATCGGATCACCCGGGCGTTTACCGAACTTGAGATTCACATCGTGCGGGCGCGGGCTCAGACGCTCGGCTCTGACGTCGTCGGCGCCTTCTACGTGCGGGACTCCTATGGGGCCAAGGTCACAGACTCGGAACACCTCGCTGAGATCGAGATGTTGGTCTTGTGGTCAGTGTCCGTAGATCTTTGATAAGCCCGACCGTGTTCGGCCCGCGTTCCGGGTCGTTACGGCCGGGCCCTACGGTGCGGGCATGGTGCTATTCCCGAATCCACCTTCACAGGCCGACCTGCTTAGGTGGGCCGAGGCCCTGAGCGGGTCGGCCCGGACGGGCATGGGATTTACCGAGTCTCTTTACGAGCGGGAACGCTACGAGGAGATCCTCCACGTCGCTGCGGAGATTCGGACCCGAGCCGACGCTCTCTCGGGTCGGCCTGTTGACCCGGATGATCTGGTCTCCGAGTGGTTCGACTCCGTCGGCCGAGGTGTGAAGGGCTACGTCACCCCGAAGGTGACCGTCGGGGCGGTAGTGGGTAACGACGCTGGCGAGATGTTGCTGGTCCAGCGTGCGCCGAGCGGCGTGTGGCTTTATCCGACCGGTTGGGCCGATGTCGGGTACTCGCCTGCCGAGGTGGTGGTCAAGGAGGTTCGGGAGGAGACAGGCATCGAATGCGAGGTGTTAAGGCCCATTGCCATTCTCGATGGCCTTCGGCTCGGAATCACCGGCATTCCTCTCTACTCGCTGGTCTTCCACTGCAGAATGACGGGTGGTGAACTAAAGGCACATCCGTTGGAATGTTTAGACGTCGGATTTTTCGCCGAAGGTTCTCTTCCGGAGGGTATAGCCCTACCTGAACAGTGGGCTTCCGAGTCGTTTGCTGCAATACGCGGTGAGCCGCTGGACGTTCGTTTCGACGTGCCACGTGATCCGATGTGGGAAGGCGTTCAGGACTTCTAGGCCCCGATCTCGGGATGCCAGCCTCTAGGTCCCCGACTGGTTTCGCAGGAAGTCCTCAACCTCGGCTACGAGGCGGTCAGGATCTTCGGAAGTGTCCTCGTCGAAGTTGGCCTCAAGTTGCTCGACGTAGTCCGAGGTGTCATCGTCCTCGCTGACCAACTCTGAGACCTGCCTTTCGTAGTTCGCCGCACTGATCTCTAGGTCAGTTCTGGGCACGTCGACTCCCAGCACGTGGGTGAGCCGCTCGACTAGGGCGAGAGCGGCCTTGGACGACGGGATGTTGGGTACGTATGTGGGGACGCTCGCCCAGAAAGAGGCAACGGACAGGCCTCGCTCGCGCAGTTCGGCTGCGAGCACCCCCACTATGCCGGTAGGTCCCTCGTAAGTCGACGGCGACAGTTGGAGGTGAGCGGCCAGTACCGGGTCGTCAGTGCCGCCGTAGACCTGGGTGGGTCGGGTGTGGGGCACGTCCGTCAATAGGGCCCCCAGTGTGCAGACCAGAGAGGCATCCAGAGTCTTGGCGACGAACGCGACGTGGTCCACAAAGGTCTGCCACCGCAACTGGGGTTCGTGACCGATGGCGCACACTAGGTCACGGCTGGCTCCCGGGATCTGGGCCACATGGATAGAGGTGGAAGGCCAGACGATCCGACGGACATCCTCGCCGTCGAGACAGATGCTGGGCCGGGCCACGGTGAAATCGAAGAAATCCTCAGCATCGATGGTGGCTACGTGCTCGGCTTCGAAGTGGTCGCGGAGATAACGGGCTGCCGAGGAACTGGCCTCTCCGGCATCGTTCCATCCCTCGAAGGCGGCTAGCAGGACTGGAGACCGCAGGTCCATCGGCACCGTCTCGTTATTCCAGGAGAGGTGGGGTGCACGATCGAGAGCCATTGGGCGGGAGGCTAGCCAGAGGTGTCCACGCGCGCTCCCTGCCTCCACAGTGGCACCTAGCCTGTGCAGTTATGGCTGATCACAGGAACCCTCCGTCAGGTTGCGTGGTGCGCGAGGTCACTGAGGTGGATGAAGGGCTGATAGCCGCCATGGCAAGGCTGGTACCCCAACTGTCTAGATCGAGTTCTCCGCCCGACGCCGTCGCAATGGAGGCCATCGTCTCCTCGGAGTCGTCGATCCTATTGGTAGCGGAGGACCCGATGGCTCCCGGCTCGTCGGAAGGCTTGTCGATTCTCGGCAGCATGACCCTTGCTCTGTTCCGCATACCTACCGGCTTGCGAGCCTGGATCGAGGACGTGGTTGTTGACGAGACGGCTCGGGGTCGCGGCATCGGAGAGGCCCTCAACCGGGCAGCTATCGAGCGGGCGCGGGCTGCCGGGGCCACCACTGTCGATCTGACATCGCGACCATCGCGGGAGGCGGCTAATCGGCTATACCAACGCCTTGGTTTTGAGGAACGGCAAACGAACGTCTACCGACTCGAACTTTGAGATGGCGTGTTGGCAGTAACCGGACTTGGCTGACTCGTAGAACGACGCTCTGGATTTGAAGTTTCTTAAGGGCAGACCCTCTGAATGAACATCTAGATGAGGTGCGCTCAAATTCCGGGCCTCGTTCTTCGACACCTTTCTGGGCCAGACTGCGCTTATGACTGCTATCGATTCTGCGATTACCTCGTCTGACGTCGCCGACCCAATCTCCGGAGAAATTGACGAGGCACAGGTCCGCGTCGATTTGGCTGCTGCCTTGCGTATGACCGCCCGCATGGATATGCACGAGTCTGTCGCCAACCACTTCAGCGCGGCCGTGACGCTCGACGGCAAGCGCTTCCTTTGTAACCCAAAATGGCGACACTTCAGTCTGGTGCGGGCCAGCGAACTGATCCTGCTTGATGCTGACGACCCATCGACCATGGATCGGCCCGACGCCCCAGACCCGTCGGCGTGGTGTATCCACGGCGCTATCCATGCTCGCATCCCGAGTGCCCGGGCCGTTTTGCATTGTCATCCGCCATACGCAACGGCGCTGTGTGGGCTTGCAGATCCGAGCATTCCTCCTCTTGACCAGGCCACGGCGCGGTTCTGGGGTCGAACCGTCTACGACCTAGAGATGGTCGGCCCACCCGACGACCCAGCTGAAGGGGCGCGGGTGGCAGAGGCGCTAGTTGGCAACACGGTGATGATGATGGGAAATCATGGGGTAACTGTTGTTGGAGAGTCGGTCGCTCATGCCTTTGAGGAGTTGTACTACCTGGAGCGGGCCTGCCGCACCGTGATACTCGCCCTTTCCACTGGGCGAGAATTGCGGCCCATGGACGACAACCTGGCCAACTCGATGGTGAGAATGTGGCAGCGCTTTACCGATCAGGGCAAGGCTCACTTTGACGAGCAGAAAGCATTGCTTGATCGCGACGACCCGTCATATCGGGATTGATCCTCCGTGGGTGAGATGGACCGTGTGACGGATCTAGAGGGCTCGGATCAGGGAGATGGAAAAGATGATGCCGCCCGGCGTGCCGCTAATCGAAAGCTTCTGGAGAGCGTCGTTTCTTTGTACGGGACCCCCCGTGCCAGCGAGTTGGCCAACTTCTACACGTCGGACTGGGTGCTAGAGCTGCCGTTTGGTGATCCGTCGGTTCGCTTAGAGGGAGCCAGTGAGATCGGCGCCTACCTAGCGCCCAAATTTGGGATATTTCAGTTCACGCTGCGCTTAAACGCCATCCACGATTGCCTCGACCCAGACCTACTTGTTGCGGAATACGAGAGCGACGGTCTTGCTACCCCGACCGGCCGGCCCTACCACAACACCTATGTGGCGCTATGGCGCTTCCGTGACGGCAAGGTGTGTGGGGTGAAGGAGTATGCCAACCCGGCTGTTGTCGCCGAGGCGCTCATGATGCCGACCGAGGAGGAAGAGTGACTTCCGACAATGGGTCGTTGGATCCGGTCACTTCCGGAGCCCCGGTTCATCGCCCTCCGTTCCCGGTGGGGTGGTTCGCCTTGGCGATGGCTGCCGAGGTTCCCGAGGGGGTCTTGGTGCCGGTTGCCGCCTTTGGCCAGAGCCTCGCAGTGGGGCGGACTCCGGATGGGCGCGCACTAGTCGTCCACGCCTCGTGTCCCCACCTTGGGGCCGACTTAGCAGCCGGCGGACGAATCGACGATGACCGGGTGATGTGTCCGGTTCACGAATGGTGCTTTGGCCACGACGGGGCCTGTGTCTCGGCGGCTGGAGGGCCGCTACCCAACGCTGCCAAGTTGCGAGTGTGGCCCACCGAGGTGGTCAACGGCATCATCTGGGCATTTCAGGGTCGCAGTGGCGAAGGGTCATCGGGTCCGCCGGCAGGGTCGGCCACGCCAGCTTTGGTTCAGCGGGTCGAGGATCATGCTGGACATCCGGAGGACGTCATGGTTGGCTTGTTGTCGGCCTTCGGAGTTGCCGACGGTTCGGCGGAAGCTGAAGCTTGGATAGGCGACTTACCGGGGGATCGCACGGTCGTCGTCCATGGCCCTGGGATGCTGGAGGTCCTAAGTGGCCCGTCCCGGTCACAGGTCTACGTGACGCCGGTCGACGGGTTCACGACATCAGTGCGCATGTGCGACAACCCGATGATTGAGGTTGACGCCGAGTCCGACCGGATGGTTTTATCCTGCTTTCGTGACTGGTACCGGCGCTTCGACCAGCCGTCGACGCCGACTCGCCGTGCTGCTCGGTCGGGTCGATCCGGCCGCCGTGCTCGGTTGCATGGGGCCTGATCGAGGTTCCCGATTGCCCTTTCAACGACGACAAGGTCGACCGCGACTCAGTTGACCGGTTCCTAGTTCGATCGACCGATAAAGCCGTCAAAGCCGTAGGGGAGGTATGGGCCGACGAAGAGTTGCTCCAATGCGCCGATGCCCACCCGGTCGCCCATCGTGGCCGTGACCAAGTGCTGGCAGTGCTGGTTCTCGAATGCCAGATCGTCGACATCTTCAAGATTCCAAGACTCGACTGCCATGGCCAATTCGCCCTTCCATGCTCCATGCCCCCATTCGGGGTGGTGGTAACCGATGCCCTTCATGCGGAAGGTGAAGATCCGCTCGAGGTGGACCTCGTGGCGACTGCCATCGTTCACTGCGGTGAATGCCAAGTCGGCTGTGTGAGCAAGTCGGCTCCCTTCGTCGAATTGGAGGCGGTGTTCGTGGCCACGCATGTGCCGGGCGGCTGGGTCCTCGATGCCCGGTAGGTCGTCCAGTCTGTCGTAGGTAGGGAGCAGCGCGCCCACACTGAATAGGGGACCTCCTTCAGAGTCCTCGAACAACTGATAGTGGACGCACAGATCATCAAAGTTCAGCGGGGCCCACAGAAAAAAAAGGCTTTTAGTTGCTGGGGGGACTGGTGCGCCCCGGCGGTCACCGCCATCCAGCGGGCGGATACCCCACGAACGGTCCTTGGTGCCCCAGGTGGCCGTCGGATCGAACTCGATCCGTCTCCCTTCGAACTCGATCCAACCCGACCACCGGCCGAGTTGGGTGAACCGGGTGGTGTCCATGGTCCGACGGATGGTGCCGCCCCAGTGGTGTCGGGGCTCTTCGACATTGCCGGTTCGTCCTTCGTAGACCAAATCACAGGTCGTCCCGGTCTCGTTGTCGCCGAGCACGATTCGGCACGATCGCATCGGCTCGAGAACCTCAAGGTGGAATGGCCCCACCCTCTGGTCGGCTGGGTCCCCGGCGGCCCGGCATGAGGCGTGGAAAGAGTGTTGGACGCCGTCCGCAACGAGACTCAATCCGCAGTCCCGAATGCCTAGGTGCGGGTAGAGGGCCGTACCGATGCCGAAGTACAGATCGCCAGCCGTGGAGTATCCGTTGAACCAGTAGCGCTCGTAGACGTCCTTGTCACTGGAAGCTGGCGTGGCAATGGGGTCCGGGGTCTGGTGGATTGGATAGTCGTCGAAACTGCTCAGCACCATGGGTTAGGCCTTCTCGGTCGGCTGGTAGAGGTCTTCGGGCCTGGGTCAGCTTTTACGGGGTCCGCCCCGTGTACCTGGCCAGCGTGAGCCACCGATGGTGTCGGCATGCGGCCAGAAGGCGACCGGATCTAGGGGGCCGCTATTTGTTATCGACCTTTCCTTGTGACGAGAAGTAATCAGGCGGGCGTCGATCAGCTCTTCCATGGGTAGTAGTTCGGTGTGAGGATCCCATGGGCTGTCACGAAGTGTGAGTTCGCCGTCGAGTTTCTCGACGTGGACTACCTCACTGACCTGGCGGACGTGGACAACGTGTGGTGGGAAGTCCCACTCGCCCTCGATGCCACCGATGGCTCGAGAATATTTGGTCCACCACTCGTTGTGCACGGTGTCGGTTCCGTCAACGACTTCTTCACCAGTGACGTCGCCTTGGAATTCCAGAAACGTGTAACCCTGATGAGTGCACGACGCTTCGACCCGATCTCCGAGGCGGAAGTATCGGGTGGCGCAGGGGAACTTCGGTTGGCCGTTGGTCTCTGAACTGACGAAGATGGCGGCTTCTTGGTCTATGCCGATACCAAGTGAGTACTGGCCAGCGATGTTGTTCCATATGGCATCGACCCGGGTCGATACGCCGTACTCCGGCTCCTCGAGGACCGGTACGCAATACACGCCGACATAAACGTTGGGGCTACCGGTGGGCTCCAATCCAGGCGGTAGCAAAGCGGCGATTCGTTCGGGATCAGTGCGGTACGTGAGGTTCAGCTTGGGATTGACCGCGATGTCCATCGGTCTTGCGGTGGGAGCATCTTTCACGGGGTTCCTCCGTGTCTGGTGGGGGGTTAGGCCGGATCTTCCGGGCGGTTGTGGCGAGCTTGCTTGGCGGCGATTCGTTCGGCGACTTTCGCATCGTTGTGGGCAACGGCTGAGCGAGCCACCACCATTACGAGCTGGACAGCAGTGAATACGATCGAGAGCAGGACCAGGACAGGCCAGCCGATCACTAGGCCGATCACCAGGGCCAACAGTCCGAGGGCTGTGGAGATGATCACGCGCGGGACCCTAGGTTGTCGGGTGGTCCTCGGTGAAGTCGCCCGCAGCGGCCCGCAGCGAGCGCAGTGCCTCATCGACGACGCCAAGATCGTCGACGCCCATGCCGTCTAGGCCGAAGTCGATATCAGCCAGCACGGCAGTCGCCTTGACGGCTAGTTCCCTGCCTCGGTCGGTCAATTCAGCCAAGGTCGTACGACGGTCGGTGGGGTGGGGTACCCGGGCCACGAGTCCGTCAGCCTCGAGGCGGTCGATGGTGTTTGTCACACTGGTTGGGTGTACCTGAAGTCGTTGTCCGATCCGCGACAAGGGGAGGGTGCCGGTCCTAGTGAACGACAACAGTGCGAGTGCCTCGAACCGGCTGAAGACCAGGCCTAAGGGTTCGAGAGCGGCGTCTATGCGTTTCAAGAGGATCTGGTGGGCCCGGGTGATGGAGGTGGCTGCCGACATGGCGTTCACGGCACCCCAGCCATGTTCCGTCCAGTTCCTGCGGGCTTCTTCGATCGGGTCAAAGGGCAGTGGGCCGTTTGGAGACACCTGCCCACCCTAGCCAGTCAGGAGACAATCCTCGGGTGACAGATAGTAGGAAATCATAGTAAGATTACGATGTGAAAACCGAGCGCAATCCTGAAGAAGGCGAAAAGCAGCAGTTCCGGACCTTGTCGGGGATCCCCGTTGAAGCTGTCTACGGCGACGGACCCGCTCCGGGCGAATTTCCCTACACACGGGGTGTTCACGCCGACATGTACCGCTCCCGCCTTTGGACAATGCGGATGTTCGCCGGATTCGGCACCGCCCAAGACACCAATGCCCGCTTCCATGAACTTCTTAAGGCTGGGGGTACCGGCCTATCCACAGCCTTTGATATGCCAACTTTGATGGGTCGCGATTCGGACCATGAATGGGCGATCGGCGAGGTCGGCCGAGCTGGTGTGGCTGTCGACTCTGTTGAGGACGTTGCCGACTTGTTTGCCGGTATCGACCTGAGTGCCGTATCCACCTCCATGACCATCAACGGTCCAGCGCCCATTTTGCTGGCCATGTACATCGCTGTTGCCGAAGAGCAGGGAGTCGATCGCAGTCATCTCTCTGGCACTCTGCAGAACGACATCCTCAAGGAGTATCAGGCTCAAAAGGAATACCTATTTCCGCCCCGGCCGTCGGTTCGCCTCGTCACCGACGTCATCCGTTTCACCGCCGCCGAGATGCCCCGGTGGAATCCGGTATCGATCTCGGGTTACCACATCCGTGAGGCCGGCTCTACGGCTGCTCAAGAGCTTGCTTTCACCCTGGCCAACGGCTTTGCCTATGTTGAAGCTGCCATAGCTACCGGCCTAGCTGTAGATGACTTCGTCCCCCGCCTCAGCTTCTTCTTCAACAGCCATCTCGACTTTTTCGAGGAGGTTGGAAAGTTCAGGGCTGCCCGGCGGATCTGGGCCCGATGGATGCGCGATCGGTACGGTGCAACCGATGAGCGCAGTCTGAAGCTTCGTTTCCACACCCAGACGGCCGGAGTATCACTGACGGCACAGCAACCTGAGGTGAACGTGGCTCGCGTTGCTCTCCAGGCCCTAGCTGGTGTTCTTGGTGGTACCCAGAGCCTCCACACGGATTCATTCGATGAGGCCCTCGCCCTGCCCTCTGACGACGCTGCTCGCATCGCTCTTCGCACCCAGCAAGTCATTGCCCATGAGACTGGCGTGGCCAATGTGGTTGACCCTCTCGGCGGTTCGGCCTACGTCGAATGGATGACTGACGAACTGGAACGTCGAGCCGAAGAGGTCTTCACGCATCTTGAGGACCTCGGTAGCGGGTCGCTCCTCGAGGGCGTACACGCCGGCATCGAGAGCGGCTGGTTTGCCGGTGAGATTGCCGATGCGGCCTACAGGTACGAGCGAGAAGTGAACGCTGGCGAGAGGATCGTCGTCGGTGTCAATGCCTTCATCGAGGGCGACGATCCTGAGGCCCGCCGCCTGCTTCGCATTGGGCAAGACACTGAGGATTTGCAGCGCAAACGCCTCGACATTGTCCGGCAGCACCGAGACGACGAGGCGGTTGCCGCCGCTTTAGCTCAGGTTGTTGCAGACGCCTCTGATTCGACCACCAATGTGGTGCCGTCGCTTCTCGATGCAGTGCGGGTCCGAGCCACGCTTGGTGAGATTGTTGACGCCCTTGAGGGAGTCTTCGGAACCTGGGTCGAGAAATCGGTCATTTGATGGACAACGACACTCCTGACCAGGGTTCCGGGGAGGCGCCAGTCCGAGTGGTGCTGGCCAAGCTCGGGTTGGATGGGCACGACCGTGGCCTCAAGGTTGTGGCCCGCATGCTTCGGGACGCGGGCATGGAGGTCGTTTACCTAGGTTTACGCCAGACCACCGAGACGATCATCGACGCCGTCGAGCAAGAGGATGCGGACGTGGTGGGCATCTCGATGCTGAATGCCGGCCACCTGACACTGGGCCCTCGGATGGTCGAGGCGCTCAGCCAAGCGGGCCTAGATGTTCCTGTCATCATCGGCGGGATCGTCCCCGATGATGACCGGCCGGCTATGGCCGCAGCCGGCGTGGCTGGGGTTCTCGGACCGGGGGCGTCGGCCGAAGAGGTTGTCGCCTGCGTTCAAGCCGCTTGTCGCCGGTGTTGAGCTCGGTGTCCTCTGCCGATGTGGAACCCATTGGACGAGGAGTTGGTCACCGCACTGTCGATCAACTCGTGTCCGCTGCCAGAGGCGGGGAGCGGAGAGCGACGGCACGACTACTGACGCTTGTCGAGCGTGGTGGAGAGACTGCCAGTGCGGTCGCTGATGCAATCTGGCCCCAAGTAGGTTCCGGAGGTACCGACGCCCACGTGATCGGTGTGACCGGTCCCCCAGGAGCTGGTAAGTCCACGCTGGTCGCCGCCTGGCTCACGCAACTGGTCGCTGAGGGCCGCCGACCCGCCGTGCTGGCTGTAGACCCATCCTCGCCGTTGACCGGCGGCGCCATACTCGGCGATCGGATCCGCATGTCTGAAGCCTCGGCCGCCGGGGTGTTTATTCGCTCGATGGCCACCCGAGGCCACGCAGGTGGCCTCGCGCTGGCTGTTCCGGGCATGGTCCGAGTGCTGGAGTTGGCTGGCTTCGATCCGGTCGTCGTTGAGACTGTGGGGGTCGGTCAGGTAGAGGTAGATATCACCTCGGCAGCCGACACCTGCCTAGTGGTCGTCAACCCTGGGATGGGCGATGCCGTCCAAGCCAATAAAGCTGGCCTTCTTGAGGTCGCCGACTTGTTTGCTGTCAACAAATCGGATCGGCCCGACGCCGCCGATGTCCGACGTGATCTTGAACTAATGCTTGATCTGTCGGATATGACTGGTCACCGGCGTCCCGGTGTTGCTGAACGACCCGCGGTAATTTCTACGACCGCCACCACCGGCGCGGGCATGGACGAACTCGCAGCCGCCTTGGACGGTCATCGTGACGGCTTGGTGTCGAGCGGGGCGCTACACGATCGTCGCCGGCAACGCTGGCGATCTGAAGTCCGGTCTCACCTCGCTGAGCGGCTTCGCCGGCTAGCCGATGCCACAGTTGCCGACCTAGAACCAAAGGACAACCGTTCGCCGAACGCCCTTGTCGAGGACCTAATAGCATCCATTTTCGAGGAACTTGTCGAGGATGTCGACTCCCGTTGCGACCGGGGGGACTAGGGGGTCGTTAGGCTCTCGGCCGTGGTGGCGAATCCGCTCTCTCTGCCTGCGCGGTTATGGCGGGAGCACGGAAAGACCCTCATCCGATTTACCAGGGTGTCGATGGTCAACGTGTTCATCGGCCAGTCGCTGCTATTCCTCTTCCACAGCGTCATCGATTGGCCGGGAGCGTTCGCCAACATGGCCGCCGTAGCCATTAGCAGTTGGCCGGCCTATTGGCTGAGTCGCCACTACGTCTGGGAGCAGGAACAGGGGGGCCACACAGTCGGAGAGATTGCCCCATTCTGGATGCTGTCGTTCGCTGGCTTGTTTCTTTCCACCGCTGTGGTAGGCGTCGTCGATTCGATCTTCGGTGGAGCATTGTCAGTCCAGTTGGCCAATGCCGGTGCCTTTGCCGCCTTGTGGATCGTCCGTTACCTCATCTTCCACCACGTGATCTGGGGTGGCCGGGTCGGATCAGACGAGGTGGACGCGCAGGGTGGTCAGTCCGGTCCGGCGGTACCGGATTGACCCTTGCCGCTCCGTGTCCGATGTGAGGGAGGCATGAGTCCGTCGCAGATGGGGCCGGAACGGGTCGCCGAGGTGCTTGACCATGCTCGGTCCGCTCGAGGCTTCATGCCGCCGGACGAGGGCAGAGCGCTGTACGAAAACGCTGCTGCCGTCGGCTCGTCTGGTCTCAACGGTCCATGGTTGGAGGTCGGTAGTTACTGTGGCAAGTCCGCCTGCTATCTAGGGGCAGCAGCTGAACAAGCTGGCCGGTTGATCTTCGCCGTCGACCATCACCGTGGATCTGAGGAGAACCAGATGGGGTGGGATCACCACGAGCCTGATCTGGTTGATCCCACTGTCGGGCGCATGGACACCCTCCCGTTGTTTCGTCGCACGATCTACGACGCCGGTCTTGAGGGGACGGTGGTGGCTGTGGTCGGAGACTCTCCTTCGGTAGCCGCTGTCTGGTCGACGCCGTTGGCCCTGCTCTTCATCGACGGTGGTCACGGGACCGAGCCTGCCCACCGCGACTACGAGGGATGGGTTCCACATTTGGCTGTCGGCGGGACGTTGATGATCCACGACGTGTTTCCCGACCCGGTCGATGGGGGACGTCCGCCCTACGAGATCTGGTGTCGGGCGATTGACTCAGGGGCATTCATCGAAGTTGACGTTGTCGGTTCTCTCCGGGTCTTGCGTCGCACTGGGCCCGGATCCTGAACAGATAGGTCCCGAAAACTCTCCGAGTTCAATCCCGTTTAGGCAACCAGAACGGGCCTTCGTGGTCGGCGTCGACCAGGAGTGGTTCGACGTCGATTACGTCGGGCAGCTTTGAGTGGTTGACGAACAGGTCAGACGCAGGGCTGCAAGCGCCGATAGCGTCGGCCGCAAGAATTACAGCGGCTGCCGTGTAGGTCGAGCACTCGTCGGTGGGGAAGGTGATCAACCCCGGGTAGACGATCCCGGTCAGGTAGTAGCCGTCGGGCCGACGCATGGGCATCGTGGCTCGGAACAGTTTGAGGGCTGTGGCACGTTCGCCGACGAGCAGGTGGGCCATGGCACACTCGGCAGTCTCGGCGGCTGTGGCCCAGTCCTTATCCGACACGCAGCGCACTCCCAGCACCTCGTCGTCCGGTCCGCTGACCACGAACTCGTCGAGACGGTCAGCCAGGTGGTGCCGGGCCTCGATACCAGTGATTGCGCCGCTCAGGACCGGGTAGTACCAGTCCATTGCCCATCGTTCCTTCGGAGCGAAGGCTCCGCGGGGCCGGGTCCTGACCACATGAGCCAGGTGACCAAGCGACAATTCCCAGTCGGGACGTTCGCTACCCACTTCCTCAGCTATGGCTACCGCGCAGCGCAGGCTATGGCAGATGCTGGAGGAGCCGGCCAGTAGAGCGAACGACCATGGTGTGCCGTCGGGGTGGCGAGCCCACAGGACTTCACCACGAGGAGTTTGGAGATCCAATACGTAGTCGATTGCTCGCTCCACCACAGGCCACATTGATTCGAGGAAGCCCCGATCGCTGGTCAGGAGCCAGTGGTGCCATATGCCAGTGGCCACGTAGGCAATGACGTTGGCATCGAACTTTGGGTCCTCAATACCGTCAGCCAGGTAGTACTGGTGCCAAGCGCCGTCCTCTTGTTGAGAGGCCATCAGCCACTCATAGGCCGCTTCGGCCTCGTCCAAGTAGCCGGTCACGGCCAGGGCCATGGCCGCTTCCACGTGGTTCCACGGATCGGCGTGTCCGCCTGGGAACCAAGGAACCATGCCATCGGGCAACTGCCACTCGGCGATTGTTGCAGCGGTGGCCCGCACATCGTCGGCTGCAAGGATGCCGGGAACCTCAGGTAGCGACATCGGCATGCTCCTTCTTATTTTCCGATGGACGGGATCCATCTATCGAATCAGTCGCTGTCCCGGTGGCTAAGGGACGTCGGGCGTAGATGACGAGACTCTTGCCCAACACCGGTGCCAGTAATTGTTCGGCGATCCGAGTAGCCCGCGGTGCCTTCACGATGTCCCAAGTCAGTAATCGGTGGTACATCGACACCATCCAGCTTTCCTCAATGGGCCGCGTTGGGCCCACTGCGCAGCGCAACCACCAGTAAGGGCTGTGCAGGGCGTGGACCCGATGCTCATCGAATGGGTTTAGCCCGGCGGCAGCCATTTTCGCTCGGAGTTCGCCCCGCGCGTAGATGCGAACGTGTCCGCCTGGTTGGTTGGGCGCGTGGTACTCGTCGGATAGCGCCCAGCAAATCCGCTCGGGGAGGTGTGCTGGGATCGTTACTGCTAGCACACCACCGGGACGCAGCACCCTGACCAGTTCTGCCAAGGCATTTTCGTCGTCGTCGATGTGCTCCACAACTTCGGAGGCGATGATCCGGTCGAATGAGGCGTCGGCGAACGGCAGGCGAGTGGCGTCACCGTTGGCCGTTTCTAGGACAACGTCACCGTCAACGTCGCCGTCACTTCGCATTATTGAGCCGATGGACCGAACTTGGCGGAGTTCTTCGAGACCTAGGTCACAGGCCACGACATGGGCACCCCGCCGCAGTGCCTCGTAAGCGTGGCGACCGTGACCACAGCCGAGGTCAAGAATCGTCTCTCCGGCGCTCAGCCCGAGCCGGTCGTAGTCGGCAGTCAGCATTCGACGACCTGTCAGCCTGTTTCGGCTAGCAGAGCCCGATACTGCTCAACGGTGCGCAGTGCAGTGTGGCGCCAACTCCACTGGTCGATGACTCGCTGACGGCCTGCCTCGCCAACCCGGGCCCTAGCATCTGGATCGTCCAGAGCGGCCCGGATCCCGGCGGCCAGAGCCTCGCTGTCGCCGGCTGGCACCTGGAAGCAGGTTTCGCCGTGGGTGCCGGTTACCTCGGGTAGGGCACCCCCGGTGGTGGTAACAAGTGGGACTCCGCACGACATGGCTTCAATGGCTGGTAGCGAGAACCCCTCGTACAGTGAAGGTACGCAGGCCAGTTCGGCTTCGCTATACAACTCAACGATCCGCTGGTCGGGCACGTCGTGCACATATGACACGCAGTCCGTGAGACCCAAGTCCTCAAAGACTGCCGTTGAGGCGCTGTCCTCTTTGGGCCGGCCAATAATGACGAGTTCCACGTTTCGTTCGGTGCGCAGTTTTGCAATCGCCTCCAGCAGATATTTGAGACCCTTCATGGCTACGTCGGCGCTGGCTGTAGTCACAATTCGCCCGGGGACCCGCTGTACCCCAGGGACGGGGAGGAAGAGCTCTGGGTCAACTCCCACCGGGACCACGTGGATGCGGCCTGGATCGACTCGGTGGTCAGATGCGATGTCCTTGGCGGATGACTCCGACACGGTCATCACGCGCGTCATGCGCTTCGCCACCTGAGTCTGCATCTTCGTGAACGAGTACCACCGGCGCTTGCCGAATCTCTCCCAACGAGTTCGAGCGTGCGCAATCTCGAGGCGTCGGTCCACAGTGATTGGGTGATGGATCGTCGACAAGACGGGTAGACGTTCACGACGTTGCATCAACAGCAGCCCCCATCCCAGACATTGGTTGTCATGGACGAGGTCGAATTCACCGCGTCTTTTAGCTAGGTGCTCCCAGGCACGCAAAGAGAAGGCCATAGGTTCGGAGAAATTCCCTGTATTGAACGAAACCGTCTCGGCTATGTCCCACTTTGTCTTCAGTTCCCAGATCCGTGGCTTTCTCATCGGGAATTGGTCGTTGAACAACTCCAGACTGGGAAGAGGTACTAGGGGTACCCGAGCGTCGACTACGGGGTAGGGGGGTCCTGCCAGCACTTCGACATGGTGACCGAGGTCTACGAGCGCCTTGGTCAGGTGCCGGGTGTATACCCCCTGCCCACCGCAGTGCGGCTTGCCCCGGTACGCCAAGTAGGCGATGCGGAGGGGCCCGTTGGCGTTGGATCGCGGTTCTCCTGCTAGGGGCATCCGACAAGTCTGGCGGGATGCCTTCGAGATCACGCCACCGGAGGAAAGGTGATCTAGGTTCAGCGATGATGCGTGCCTTAGTTCAGAGGGTCTCAAGCGCCTCTGTCGCGGTTGATGGCGAGGTCGTCGGGTCGATCGGCCTTGGCCTATGTGCCTTCGTCGGCGTTACCCACGAAGACGGACCCGATCATGCCGATCGCCTAGCCGGGCGACTCGCCGGCCTGCGGATAATGGATGACGCCGACGGGGTGATGAACCTCTCAGTTGCCGACGTGGGTGGCTCCATTCTGGTGGTCAGCCAGTTCACGCTCTATGGAGACACCAGCAAGGGCCGTCGTCCCACCTGGTCGGCGGCCGCCCAACCGGAACACGCTGAACCGCTCATTCAGCGACTGGCTGATGCCCTCAAGGAGGGTGGCATAGAGGTGGCCATGGGCCGATTTAGGGCGGACATGGTCGTGGACCTCCGTAACGAGGGACCGGCCACTTTGATGCTCGAGGTCTGAAGGCGCTCGATGGTGGGTGGTGTATCGGGCGACCGGTTCGGTTTGGCGGCTGACGACTACGCCCGACACCGTGCCGATTTTCCCGTCGAGGGCCTGGATCGAATGTCAGCCCTCGGTGTAGGGATAGATGGGCAAAGGCTCGTCGATCTGGGATGTGGGACGGGGACGGTAGCTCGGCAGTTGGCGGCGCGCGGATGTCGTGTTACCGGCCTAGACGTGGATAGGCGCATGCTCGATGCGGCGCAGAGCCTGGCTGATGGTGAGCCGGAACCACCCCACGCTCTCTCGTGGATCGAGGCTCCGGCGGAAGATACGAGGCTGGAAGACAGTTCTTTCGACGCGGCGACGGCGACCCAGTGCTGGCACTGGTTGGACGGACGGGCCGCGGCAACTGAAGTGCGTCGGATCCTCGTTCCTGGTGGACGGGTCTGCGTTTGCGGTTTTGACTGGCTCCCCCTGCCGGGCACCGTGCCCGGGGTCACCGAGGCTCTGATCGAGTCGTACAACCCAACATGGGACTTAGGCGGAATCCGCGACCCTGGGCCTCAATCCCGCTCAGACTTGGTTTCGGCAGGCTTTGTCGACGAGGGGGCCTTCACCTTTGACCTCAAGGTGCGTTATACCCGGGAATCATGGAGGCTTCGGATAGGCGCCAGTGCCGGCATCCTCAACTTGGGTGGCGATGACCGGGTGGCCTTTGATGCGGAACTCGAGACCTTGCTTGACAAATATTTTCCAGTCGGCAACCTCTTCGTCCCTCACCGTGTGTGGGGTTTAGTTGCTTCGGCGCCGATTAGCTGAAGCCCCCACCCAGGCTGTTGCCCAGAGGGCCACTGCTGCTAGAGCCATGGGCCATGAGCCGATACGGGTGGCCCAAGTTGAGCCGGACCGTCGTTCGATGCGGTGGTGGAGGACCGCCTGCTCGCTGACCGCAGTGCGCTGTAGCACCTGACCCTGAGGGTTGATCACCGCGCTCAGACCAGTCGGTGCTGCTTGGACTACCCACCGGCCGGTCTCTAGTGCCCGCAGTTGACCTGACGCAACTTGCTGGGTTTGTACCTGGGTCAGCCAGTAACTGGCTCCGTTGGTCGGGTTGAGAATTACCTCTGCTCCGTGGCGTGCAGCGTCGCGGGACCGATGATCGAAGAAAACCTCCCACGAGATGGTCACTCCGAGGGTCCCAATCGAGGTTTCCAGTATCGACGGCCCCGTTCCTGGCCGAAGGTCGCGGGATGGCAGCGTGTCGGCTGCAACTTTCTCCAATAAGCCCCGGAGAGGGACGAACTCGCCGAAAGGCACCGTGCGAACCTTGTCGTAACGGTCCACAACTTGTCCGTCAGGTTCGATTGCCGTCTGGTAGTTGAGGTTGGCTGTCGGGTCTTCCTCGTCTCGATGGAACCAACCGGGAACTAGAACTGCGTCTAGGCGTGCAGCTTCGGCAGCTAAGGCTTCGCTTGCCTCATCCGCGTATAGGCGATCCGCGTAGCGCCAACCGTCGCTCCCTATAGGTACCGGATTGACAACATTCTCCGGCCACAGCACGAGGTCGACGGGAGTCTCGACCCGCTGGCTGGCCTCTATCTGGCTATTGAAGACCCGAACTGCACCGGTGGGTGTGGCCCGGGTTCGTTGTGGTCCGCCTCCCTGCACAACCGCTATATCGAGGTGGTCCACTACTCGACCCGATGGGGCGATAGCGGTCAATGCGGCGACTGAGCTGAGTGCCGCAATCACTACGACAATCGTGGCAGCGGAGCCACGATCGGCTCGCTGTCCGTCGCATAGTGCCGACAGTGCGACGCCGACAGAGACGGTCAGGGCGACCAAGAGCAGTGGGCCGCCTACCCGGACCACCGGGGCCAGAGGGCCGCCAGCTTGGCCGAGGGCAACGGTGGCCAGTGGCACCCCGCCAAAGGGCAGGCTCCATCGCACCAACTCGGCCATAGTTACTGTGGCGACGAGGCCGACCCGTCGCCACCGACCCATCGGCACAAGCGCGGCAGCCAGACCGATCCAGAGTGCGTGAAGGGAGGCCGAGATCACCCAGCCGGGTGGCGTCAAGTCCAGCATCCAGAGCGTCGACGGAAATGCCCAGGCGGCGCCCGCCAGCCAGCCGCGCCGGAACCTGGATCCAATGGAGCGTCCGCCGACTAGGCGGTCGAAGATGGCGAAGCCGATGAAGGACGCAGGCCACCAGCCCCACGGGGGGACCGAAGCGGCGATCAGAAGCCCGGCACCCAGTGCCGTGAGAGACGCGGTGCTTTTTCTCAGAGGGCTACGACGGCCAACCGCTGAATGCCCGAAAAGGTCCCGGCTCCGCGGATCTCCAGGTCGGCCGTCTCCTCCACACGGATCCATGGTGGCAGGTCAGCTACCTCACAGTTGGCGAGAATCTGGCCGGGATCGGCGACGCTGCAAAGTTTGGCGGCCAGATTCACGGGTTCACCGATGTAATCGTCGCCTTCGAAAAGGAGTGCTTCGCCGGTTGCCAGACCGACACGAAGGTTCACTGTTTGGGTGTTGGCGAAGTGTTCGATGAGATGGCCGGCCCACGCGATAGTCGGTGTCGCCTCGGTCCCAACAAGCATCACGCCGTCGCCCAGCCATTTGGCCACTCGCACGCCCCTCCTAGCAGCCACCTCTCGAGATTTGCGGCGGAACTCGTCCAGAAGTTCTACGGCGACGTGAGGCCCGTGCTGCTTAGTGAATCTCGTGAAGCCGCTCAGGTCGGCGAAGCAGATGGTTCGTTCAACAAGAATGTGGTCTTGACTCATCTGGTCGAGGTCATCAGGGTGTTCGGTGCCCGTGCCAGGGCGAGATGCGGCTGCCTCGTGGGCCGGAGTCGTCTCGGGTGACATCCCTCTATCGAACCACGTGGAGCCAGCGACCGCGTGGTGTATTCGGACAACAATCAGATGACTTTCCGATGAGGGCCATCAGGTCAGGCGATCGACGGCCGCGTCGGCTACTTCGTTTCCAGATCGGATGCAGGCCGGAATCCCGACGCCATAACGTATGGCGCCTGCGACCAGCAGCCCGGGCGCCTCTCCAACTAGGGAGTTGTCGACCTCGGCAAGTCGGTCGATGTGACCGACGGGGAACTGCACCAGTGAGCGAGGCCATCGCCGCACTCTTATGGCGGTCGGCGGTGCCTCAACGCCGAGAGTGGTGGCTAGATCGGCCCGCAGTGCTTCAACGAGTGCCGTGTCGTCGAGCCCAAGGGGACGCCGGTCGTCAATCCGGCCGCACGAAACCCTGAGCAGGGTTCGCTCGGGGTGGTCGAAGTGTGCCCACTTCGAGTTGACGAAGGAGCAGGCTGTCATGAGTAAACCCTCGTCCCGGCCGACTAGAAAGCCACTCTGTTCATAGTCGACATCTAGGTCGAGTCGATCGAAGACGAAGGTTGCTAGCACCACCGAGGCGTGTTCCCACCTGCCGAGCGAATCGCCGGCGCTGGGAGCGTGAGGAGCGATGAGATCGGTCACCACGTGAGAGGGTGCGGCAAGAATCACGGCGTCGGCACGGTGGATGTTGTTGGGTTCGTGTACCAGCCAACCGTCTTTGTTTCGTTCGAGATGGGTGGTGGGACTGTCCGTCGCCACGCGAATACCAGCTTCAGCTAGACGTTCTAAGAGGGTTTCAATTAGGCGGCCCATGCCGCCGGAAGGAGTCGCGAAGATTGGTGCTGAAGGGTTGGTGTCGCCGACCGTTTTTCGCAAAACAGCGAGAAGTCCGTCAGGAGACCGGGCGGCGTTGAGTAACTGTGGGGCCATTACTGCACAGCTCAGGTGGTCGGCCCGTCCCGCGTTGATCCCACCCAGTAGGGGATCGACTAGGTGCTCGAACACTTGGTCGCCCACACAGGACCGCACCACAGTGCCCACGGCGAGGTCGCCGTCGGACAGCTTCTGCTCGGGACGACCGTCTTCGGCCAATCGTGCCAGTGCGGCCCTATCCAAAAGGTTGGGGTCAACGCTTCTGGGGTCGAGGGGGATTCCGAGGACGTTGGGGTTCGGAATTGGCCGGAGGGCGCCAGATCGCCATAGTGAAGCTTGTCTTGCGGTCGGTGAGACCAGTTCTTCTTCTAGTCCTAGGTCGGTGCACAGTTCTAGTGCCCACGGGACTCGACGCAAGAAGGCGTCGGCACCCTCGTCCACAATGAAGCCGTCAAGAGTGGGATCGTCCAGTGGTCCGCTTTGTACCTTGCCTCCAGCTCGATCGGTCGCCTCGAGCACAGTGACTTTCACCCCGGGAGCGATGCTGGCCAGACGATGGGCCGCGGTTAGGCCGGAAACTCCGGCGCCCACGACCACGACGTGGTGGGGCGGACTCGCCATGGCTCAGGAATCGAGCGGGTGGGCGTGGACCTGCTCAACTACCCGCTCGAGCACCACCGGGTCGATCTCCGGCAGGACGCCGTGTCCGAGGTTGAACACGTGCCCGGGGTGGCCGTCGTTGCGGGCCAGCACGTCGGCCACCTCGGCAGCGACCACAGCTTCGATCTTGTCAGCCGGCCCCAGACAGATGGCCGGATCAAGGTTTCCCTGAAGGACGGTCTCCGGGCCAAGCCTCCGACGCGCCTCGTCGAGTGGGATCCGCCAGTCGATTCCAATTACATCGGCTCCGGCCGCTGTCATGAGGCCCAGTATCTCGCTGGTTCCCACGCCGAAGTGGATGCGGGGCACGCGGGTCTCGGCGAGGCTCTCAAATACCCGACGACTGTGTGGCAGGACGTACTTCTCGTAAGTTGGAGGGCTAAGTGTTCCGGCCCAACTATCGAATAGTTGAACGGCCGATGCGCCGGCTGCGATCTGCGAGCACAGCGAGGATATGGCCATGTCGGCCAGCCGGTCCATGAGGTCGTGCCACAGGCCTGTATCACCGAGCATGAGGGCCTTGGTGCGACCGTAGGTGCGAGACGGGGCCCCCTCGATGAGGTATGAGGCGACCGTGAATGGCGCACCGGCGAAGCCGATGACTGGGACGTCGGCTTCCTCGACTACCCGGCGCACAGTCTCTAGGACGTACGGGGTGTCGATGTCGGGTTCCAAGGGCCGGAGGCGTTGGAGGTCGGCGGCCCGCTCGAATGGACTTTCCACAAAAGGCCCGATACCCGGTTTCACGTCGACGCCGAAGCCCACGGCGTGGGCTGGGACCACAATGTCGGAATAGAGGATGGCGGCGTCGACGCCATAGCGCCGGACCGGTTGGAGGGTGATTTCGGCTGAGAGCTTCGGGTCGGCGATGACCTCCAAGATGCTTCCTGAGCCGCGGATAGCGCGGTACTCGGGTAGTGAGCGGCCCGCTTGGCGCATGAACCAGACCGGAGTGCGGTCGTGGGGTTCTGCCCGGCATGCGGCCAGAAACGTGGAGTCTCTGAGGCGATCCGGAGTCGGGCGGTGGCCGGTCACGAATCGACGCTATCGGGGGTCGGTGCCGGCGGTCGCCAGGAGACGACGGGCGGTACCGGCGTCAGGAAGGGCGATTCGGGCCAGAGCAGAGGCACGGGCGGCCTCGCATATAGCGGGGAGGTTCTCGTCGGATCGGTCGTCGCTAGACCGAGCGGCTAGGTCTCCGAATGTTGGCTGAAATAACAGCACTCTGGCGCCCTTTCGGCGGATGGCAGAAATTTCCCTCCACAGGGTTCGACCGTGCCAGGCCCGGGCCAATGTTCCGGTCGTAGGTGCTTGCCTACCAGATGTCCTTCCGACGGTCTTTGACGACGAAACAATGACGAGGTCGAGTCCGAGGGCTGCCGTCAGGTCGGCATTGGTGGTGGAGTGCACGCCCCCATCGACAAGACGACGGCCGTCTATCTCGACGGGTCGGAACCATCCAGGTACTGCCGCCGATGCCTGAACGGCCGGGCCAATGGTCGCGTTTACGTCGTCGCGTCCTAATACGACTCGTTCTCCGGTGTCGAGGTCGACCGTGCAGATCCACGTGGGTCGTTCAGGCCATGCTTCAGGGTGCAGTTCGGTGATGCGAAGGCCAAGGGAAGAACCGTCGTGGGGGCCCTTGGGGAGTAATCCTGTCAGGGCCACGACGGGGCGGGGCCGACTAGTCGAGAGAAGGTCGCGCAGTAACAGCATCGGGTTGGCCGGCCGGCCGGCTGGGCGGAGAGTCTGGTCTCTTGACCCGGACTCTCGGGGTCCGAGGTCCAGTTGGGTGGTCACCCGGTTAAGCAGGGCCCTGCCCTCGTCGGAGATTTCGGTGCGGGCGTAGTAGGCGCACAAGTCAGTAGCAGACAGCCCTGCCCGGAGATTCACGGCGGTTGTGCTACCGGCTGAAGTTCCGACTACGACATCAGCGGTTCGAGCATCCCATCCGGTGGCTTCAGCCAGAGCGGCTAGTACACCGGCGTGTTGGGCTGCGGCATGCAGACCTCCAGCCCCAAGGACCAGACCGACCGCGACGGAGGTGGGTTCTGTGCTCACCGGGACATCGTCGCATGTGTGTCGGAACTTTTCGTCTTCCAACAAGCCTTTTAGAGACTTTCGGGGGCTCCGAGGACGGGCCGAGACTCACCGGTAGCATCGATCGTTGGCCCTAATCGGGCTCCGGGTGCCGTCCGGCTCTCGGAAGTCTGTTGGGCGATAAAGCCATGAATACCTTCGACCACACCCAAAGCGGTCAGGACGAGGCGGATCCCATTACCGGGCATCCAGAACTTGCCGCTGAGCAGGCCCATGTAGATCTAGCCCACTCCTGCCTCGAGGCAGCCCGGGATCGGGCGCTCAGCCTGACCCGCATGGTTGAAGTGGGTCGAGGTGGGACCAATCAGGCGCGTTTCGAGCGGGAGGCGATCATCGATCAGGTCGCGGCACGGCTTGACCATCTTGACCTGGGTGATGCGGCGCTCGTCTTTGGACGTATTGACCAGGAGCCCGAATTGGGGGGCGGCGTCTTCCACGTGGGTCGGGTTGGAGTGTGGGACGCCGACCAGGAGCCGGTGGTCGTCGATTGGCGAGCCCCGATTGCTGAAGCGTTCTACCGGGCCACCGGTTTGGAGCCCATGGGGCTGCAGCGTCGCCGTCATCTGGTCTGTCGCGGTCGAACGGTGGTGGGACTCGAGGACGAACTCTTCGGCGACTTGGAGCGTTTCCGAGACGGTGATCGATTGAAAGGGGAGGGTGCTCTCATCGCAGCCCTGGAGATGGCGAGGACAGGACGTCTCGGGGACATCATTGGCACGATCCAGGTCGAGCAGGACAAAATCATCCGGGCCCCCTTGGCGGGAGTCCAGGTGGTCCAAGGTGGGCCGGGAACAGGTAAGACAGTGGTTGCCCTCCACCGCGCTGCGTACCTTTTGTACACCCACCGTTTCCCGTTGGAGGGTCAGGGGGTTCTAGTCGTCGGTCCCAACCGTCTTTTCTTGGCCTATATCGAGCAGGTGCTGCCATCCCTTGGCGAGGCCGGAGTGACTCTGGCCACACTTGGTGATGTGGTTGGCGGAGTCCGGATCGACGATCGCCGCGAGGAGAAAGAGATGGGCCGTCTTAAGGGCGACCTGCGGATGGTCCGGTTCATCTCTCGGGCGGTGCGAACCCGTCAGCGTCCGTTACGCGCCGATCTACGTATCGGACACGGCCTACAGTGGCTCACGCTCTCCGTCGAGGAGTCGTCACGGATTGTTACCGAAGCACGGCGCCGGTTTCGAACCCACAACGCAGCGCGTCGGTTCGTTGAGGCTGAGTTCTACGGGGCCCTAGTCGCTTCCAGCCGAGGCGATCTCGATCCAGAGGCGGTCCGAGAGAGACTGCGTGGGGAGATGGCGGTGCGTGAGGCGCTCGAGTGGATGTGGCCGGTTCTCACTCCCGCTCAAATGCTCAACGATCTATTTGGGTCTCGGGCATTGATTCGAGCTGCCGACCGTTCGCTCGACGAAGATCAGGTCGAGGCCCTATTTCGTCCCCGCCAAGTGTCGGGCGACGACGTGTACTGGACGGCCTCGGACGCTCCTCTCCTAGACGAGGCTCGCGCCGCGCTCGGTGCCCGACCTGGTCGAAAGGAGGAGGACGTGGTTCGCACCTATGGGCACATCGTGGTGGACGAGGTGCAAGACCTCTCACCGATGGATCTCCGGATGCTTGAACGCCGGTCACTCAACGGTTCGATGACCGTGGTCGGCGACATCGCACAGGCCACTGGATCTTGGGCGCATGACGACTGGGAGGAGATCCTCACCCATCTCCCAGATCGGAAACCCCCGGTTCGTCACGAGTTGACCGTCGGTTATCGGATCCCTGGTCCGCTGATGGACCTTGCTGCCCGAGTGCTGGCTCTGGCTGCTCCGGATCTGGCGCCCCCAAGGTCTGTCCGCGGTGACGGTTGCCCGCCACGAGTGGTGGAGCTGACTGGAGCGGGTGCAGAGAGCTTGGACGGGTTGGGTGACGTGGTGCGTGCTGAGATGGACGCGGTGGGTGCGGGAAACGTCGCCGTGATAGCCGCGGACAATCAAGCGGCCGACGTAGAGGCGGCTCTTGAACGTGCCGGTGTGGCTTTCGGGCGTCCGACTCGTAGGGGACTGGACGCTCCTGTGGCAGTCGTGCCAGTCGGCCTAGTGAAGGGCCTCGAGGTTGATGCGACGGTGGTGGTTGAGCCGGCGAGGATTTTGCGCGACCACGCCCAGGGTGAACGGGCGCTGTACGTGGCCCTGACACGAGCGACTCGCCGGGTGGCTCTTGCCCATTCAGAGCCGTTACCAGAGGTTCTTTTGTGACGGGCTATTCGTGCGAGATGGCTTCCAGAACGTTCATCCGGGCGGCTCGGCGTGCTGGAAGGATGGCGGCGAGCATGCCGAATAGCCCCGAGATTAAGAGGTAATTCAGCATGCTGGTGTAGGGGATTGACACGATGTCCACGAAAGTCTCGGGGAGAGCGGCGATTGCCGCCAAGCCAAATAGGACGCCCATGGCTACGCCCAACAGGCCTCCGAACAGAGCGATGATGACTGCCTCCCAGCGGACCATCCGACGCAGTTGCCTGCGGGTCATACCTATAGCTCGCAGCAGTCCAAGTTCCCGCGTTCTCTCATAAACCGACAATGCCATCGTGTTGGTAATTCCCAGCACGGCGATCAGCAACGAAAGTCCGAGGAACACCTGGATTATCGATAGCAGTTGGTCAAGTTGCTTTTCCTGAGTTTCGCGGAGTTCAGTCCTATCTTCGACGGCCACTTGGGGATAGGCGTCGGTGTAGGCCTCGACGGCGGCACGGGAGGCGTCGGTGTCGGCTCCCTCGGGGAATAGGACCGAGATCCAGGCGAGGGGAGCGGTCGGAAGGTAGGTGTCGAAAACTGAGACATCCACCACCCAGTTACCCAGGAGTGTCGAGTCCTGGAAGATTCCCGCCACGGTCAGTTCACTAGTCCGACCGCCAGGGAACTCCAGAGTGATCTCGTCACCGGTGCTGAGGCCAAGATCGGCGGCCGGATCTACGTGGATTAGGACCCCGCCCTTACCTGCGCCGAACTCGGAGCCCTCAATCACCTGGATGTCCATATGGCTTTCCAGGATCGACAGTTCAGCAGCGACCAAGTCCTTGTATCCGCCTCCGACCTTCACTCCGCCCAGAGTCCAACGCATCGTCATCGCCGACTCCACAAGGTCGGGTCTTTCGGCTGCCAGGTGTTGGAGGTCGCTTCCAAGTTCAGTAGAGAAACCAGCCTGTGGGTTGAATGTCCCTGAGTAGGCGAAGAGGTCAGCCTCAACGCTCTGTTCAAGGGTGCTCAAGAACGTCGTCTTGACCGAGTCGCTGACGACGGCAGCCAGACTTACCAATGCGAGTCCGATCGTTAGCGCCGCAGCGGTTGCGGCAGTTCGACGTGGTGCCCGGCGAGCATTATCAGTCGCCAGTCTTCCGGGTACCCGGTAGATCTTCCGGATCGGCCACCCAAGAACCGTTGATATTGGGCGGGTGATCGAAGGACTGAGCAGATAGACGCCGATGAACGCAGCGAGCGCCCCGCCTCCAATTGCGGTCAGCACAGAACGGGTGGGCATTTCGACAGTCATTCCCAGTGCAAGCGCGCCAATTCCCAATGCGGTGACTCCGCCACCGACCATGAGGCGTCGTTTCAGACACGTGGGGGTGAGGCGCACATCATCCCGTAGTGCGGCGACGGGCGGAATTTGTCGAACACGGCGTGAAGGTCCGATTGCCGAGATGAGAGTTGCACCTATCCCGACGACCGCTGCTATCAGAATTGTTCGTGAGCGTATGGGGATCGAGCCGGGCAACTCTCCAAACCCGATGTTCACCAGTACCCAGACAAGCAGCGTGGAGAGCAGGTAACCGGCGACGAGGCCAAGGGCGGTAGCGACCACTCCAATTGCGACTGCCTCCAACTTCACTGATCTGCTGATTTGGCGACCGGTCGCTCCCAAAGCTCTGAGTAGCGCCAACTCGCGGACTCGTTGGCCGATGACGATGGCGAACGTGTTGTTGATGATGAAGGCGCTCACCACCACGGCGATGATGGCAAATCCGAGAAGTACGGAAGAGATGATGTTTATGAACTGGTCGAAGTCGCTCTGGTCCTCAGCGATTTTTGTTGCCGCCGTCACTACCTCCAACTGGACCTCACCGAATGCCGCCAACTGTTTCTGCTGGTCCTCCGGGAGGCTCGATAAGGCGGTTCGGAAATTAGTAGTTGCTTGGTCTAGAAGGCGTTGGATCTCGGCCATCACGGCGGCTTCATCCGCTTTTTCCTCTAGGTAGATCGATATCTCGTCGTAGAGACCAACCTTGTTGGCGATCTCTTGGGTGGTCTCCTCATCGAAGAGGCTGAGATTGGCACCGAGGTTCTTGTTTTCGTCTGGATCACCGAAGTTGGCTGTTCCCACGAGGACGAACTGGCGGTTACCACCAGGTGCACTTACCGTGTAGGTCTCCCCGATTTCGAACCCGAACTCGTCAGCGGTCATGTTGTCGAGCATGAACTCGCCCACTGTGTTTGGGTCCAATAAGGATCCGGTTCGCAGGGGACCCCTGCCATCTGTAAGAAAGAGTTGGCTTGCCTCAACCCCGGCGTCCCCGTAGTCAGCGCCCTCTGGTTCTCCATAGTTGAAGCCGAACTGCGGTGCGCCACCGTTCGTACCGATCGCCTTGGGTTCGCCGTTCTCGTCGGTGTACAGAGGGACGACGTTCCAAGCCTGGATCTGGGGCCTGACCGATCTAATGCCTGGGACGTCCTTAACGATGCCGAGAACCTCTTCCGGAAAGGGAAGTCGGTTGATTCTTTCGGCACCTTCGTCGATCGAGGTCCTCACGACGAGGTCGATTTCTCCGCTGATGTCGGTGGCCAGTTCGTCGAAAGAGTCTCGAAGTCGGTCCGTTAGGAAAAATGAAGTCGAGAGGAATGCGACGCCTAGTACGACGGCGAGGGTCGTCAGCGCAAACCGCAGTTTGCGGCGCGTGATGTTCCTGAAGGTGAGTCGGAACACTTGGTTAGCCGCCGATGGCCTTGATGCGGTCCAAGATCCGGCTGGGCTCGGGATCGGTCATCTCGTCCACGATTCGCCCATCGGCGAGAAACAGCACTCGGTCGGCCCGTGCGGCCGCTACAGCATCGTGAGTGACTACCACCAGGGTCTGACCGAGGTCGTCGACGGCGCTCCGAAGGAAGTTAAGGACCTCGCCGCCAGTGACCGAGTCGAGGTTTCCTGTGGGTTCGTCAGCGAACACGATTTCTGGCCTGCTGACGAGAGCGCGGGCCACGGCTACCCGTTGTTGTTGGCCTCCCGACAACTCGTCGGGTCGGTGCTTCAAGCGGTCCTGCAACCCAACTGTCTCGATGACCTCGACCAACCACTCACTGTCCGGCTTTCGACCAGCCAAATCCATAGGAAGGGTTAGGTTCTCCTCTGCGGTAAGCGTGGGGAGAAGGTTGAAGGCTTGGAAGACGAATCCGACCTTGTCCCGTCGCAGCAGGGTGAGTTCGCGTTCTGAGAGACTGCCGAGTTCCACCTCACCGATGTGGACACTTCCCGACGTCAGGTCATCGAGGCCGGCTGAACAGTGCATGAGCGTCGACTTACCTGAGCCCGACGGACCCATGATGGCGGTGAAGCAACCCCGCTCAAACTCGACGTCAACACCGTCCAGAGCCCGTACCTCGGTGTCGCCGGTGCCGTAGATCTTGGCTCCGTCGAACATTCGAGCCGCTGCTGTCGAAGTCGTTTCTTTGTCCTCAAGGGAGTTCATGGGCCGAGATGTTACGAGTTGCGGTGCAGTGTCAGGTGGTCCGGTAACTGGTCTTCAGGCACTCTGGCACGGTTGGGAAAGGTGCCAAATTCGTGCTGGTATTCCGGGATGCTGATCCGTCCCGCCGAGGCAGCAGACCTTGCTCGCATGCTCGAGTTGAATAATGCGGCTGTGCCGGCTGTCAATGAGTTGACCGCCGATGAGATGGCCTGGTTCCTCGATGTCTCTCACTGTTGTCTCGTAGCCGAGTTGCCTGGTTCCACGGCAGTTAGACCGATGGCACTGCTGGTCGGGCTTGACGGTCCGGGAGTTCCCTATGAGAGCGCCAACTATGGGTGGTTTGCTGAGCGCTACGAAAGATTCCTCTACGTTGACCGGGTAGTGGTCGAACCATCGGCCTACCGATTGGGAGTAGGGCGTGCCTTCTACGAAATCTTTGCTCAGTCTGCCAACGGCCACACCCACTTGTGTGCTGAGGTCAACACGGTGCCGCGTAACGACCGGTCACTAGCGTTCCATGACGCGCTTGGCTTCGAGGCCCTCGGCGAGTTCTCGGGTGAGGGCCCAGTCGAGACCGCTGCAAAAGTCGTGATGATGTACGCCCGACCACTGGGTTGATATCGCCAGGCCAGGCAGTGGACAGGGCCAGTCGGCTTCTATCAGTCGCGGACGACCGTGGTTCCGGTGGGCCGGCGACCAATCGAACCACACGACCAGCACGGCTCATCGGGGTCGCCCCGCCATGCCACATCGCAGGATGGGCACATCAAGCCGACCCAGGTTGGTGGTTCGCTGGGTGAGCCTCGCCGAAATGCAGAGCCTCGTCGGAGGGGGCTGTTACGCAGCGGGTGGTCCAGAGACGGATCGAGGACTACGGGATCGGGCCGTCTCTGCCGGTCGGTGGTCCGCGACGTCGGCCCGAGTGCCATGCGCGGCACCGTAGTTAAGGCCCGCGCGCGGTGGGGTGACCCCCGAGTTGATTGATGAAAAGTAGCTTTCGCGAGGTTTACCGTGTCTGCGGCCAGCGGGCGTGGCTGCAATGGCTAAGCCGTAGCCTGCTGAAGGATGACGGTTGCCGAACCATCGGGTCCTAACTAACAAAAACACTGTTTCGCTGGCCAAGGAGGCCCAAGAAAATGACTGACTCCACATCGGATTCTTCAATCCCCGCGGTCGACGGCTCCAGCGAACGACGCACCTCGTTCTCGTCGGCTCCGCCGATGGTTATAGACCCGGCGAAGACCTATACGGCGGAGATGGAGACCTCAATGGGGGACATGACCATCCATCTCGATCCGATGGCCGCCCCGCAAACCGTCAACAACTTCGTTTACCTAGCTCGTTGGCACTACTTCGACGGTCTCATCTTCCACCGGGTTATCAAGGGATTTGTGATCCAGGGAGGCTGTCCGGAGGGTTCGGGCCGTGGGGGCCCCGGCTACCGCTTTGCCGATGAGCTTCCAAAGGCCGGTCGCTACGAGGTTGGCTCGTTGGCCATGGCCAATGCCGGCCCTGACACTAATGGCAGCCAGTTCTTCGTTATCACCGGTCCGAGCGGGGTTGGCTTGCCACCCTCGTATTCATTGTTCGGAAAGGTCATCAAGGGCGTAGAGGTGGCCACAGCTATTCAGGAAGTCCAGACGGGCCCAGGGGATCGGCCGTTAGAGGACGTGGTCATTAGGTCGGTCACCGTGACCGAGTCGGACTGAAGAATTCAACCTAAGAGCAGGGTAGGAGCTAGAAGCTATGGGCATCGAACGTGTTGGAGTCGTAGGAGGCGGTCAGATGGGCGGGGGAGTGGCTGAGTTGACCGCTAAAGCCGGCCTGCCCACTGTCGTGCGTGAGGTGAGCCCGGAGGCCGCTGAGCGGAGTCGAGCAGGAATCCAGAAGTCGCTAGATCGCGCCTTGGAGCGTGGCAAGTTGGACGAAGCTGCGCACGATGAGGCGCAGGGGAACCTGACTTTCACTACCGAGATCGGCGACCTCGCAGATTGTGACCTGGTGGTCGAGGCTGTGGTCGAGTCATTCGACCTGAAGGCCGAGGTCTTCAGGGCCCTCGATGAGGTCGTCACCTCACCGGATGCCGTGCTGGCCACTAATACCTCGTCTATCCCGATCATCGATATCGCCATGACCACCGGTCGGCCCGAGAAGGTTCTGGGCCTGCACTTTTTCAACCCGGCGCCTGTCATGAAGCTTGTTGAGGTCATCCCGTCGGTCCGCACCGACGAGGAGGTAACCGCGATGGTCACGGCTTTCGCGACCGACGTGCTGGACAAGGTGGTGGTAGCAGCGAAGGATCGGGCCGGCTTCGTGGTCAACATGCTGCTCGTTCCCTACTTGAATGCTGCTATGCGCATGTATGACGATGGCCACGCCTCAGCTGAGGACATCGACAACGGTATGAAGCTAGGAGCCGCTCATCCAATGGGTCCGCTGGAACTCAGCGACATGATCGGTCTGGACACCATGATGCTGGTAGCCGAGACGCTTTTCGAGGAGTACGGCGACGATTTCTACCTGCCACCTCCCCTGCTGCGCCGCATGGTTGCCGCAGGCCAGCTTGGGCGGAAAACCGGCAGGGGCTTCTACGACTACTCGTGACATGAAGCCGGCCATGTTTTCCGGTGGCGACAGCAGTGTGAGGTCTTTGTCCCCCTACAGAGGTGCTGTATCTAGATGGTTTTGCGGATCTGGTTCCCGCGATGCTTCTCAGTTGTCGCTCTGGTGATCGCGTATCCCGATAGCTAGCCAGGCGGCCGCGAGACCAGCGGCAGCAGCCACTAGGTGAAGCAGTAGGAACCGGGTGCCGTCTGCCGAATCAGCCATTAGCGCGGTCAGCACTGTTATGCCGATGGCCGCGCCGATCTGCTGAAGCATGTTCATTGAGCCACCGGCAATGCCCAAATCGTCGTCCCCAGCCGCATTGGTTGCCGCGTTCGCCACAGTGGGTCGGATATAGCCGCTCCCGGCTCCTGCCAGCATTGCTCCAAACAGAAATAACGGAAGCCAGCGCTGCTGGGCGCCGATGCCGGCGAGCAGCATGGCTGCCGAGAAGAGCAGCATCCCGGTTACCACCACCCTTTGAGCTCCATGGCGTGAGTCATGGGCTCCCCCGAGCCTTGCGCAGAAGGCGAATGACAGAGGACGCGGCAGCATGAGAAGGCCGATCACGGTGGGTCCAAAGCCCCAGCGGCGTTCAAGCAAGAACGGCGCCATCACCATCGCTCCCACGAAACCGACTTGGAGCATGGCCTGAGCGGCAATGGGCCGGACGAAGGCGGGTTCCCGCAATAGCGCGGGTGGTAGAAGTGGCGCGTCTGATCGATGCTCGATGTGGAAAAAGAGTCCTAGGCCTGCAGGGGCGAGTACGGCGCCAGTGATGACCGCCGGGTGATCGAAACCCCAACTGATACCCCGGTTCACGGCGATAAGGAGTCCGCCGACTCCGATAACAAGTGTCGCCGCGCCAGAGAGGTCGAACCGGATTCCAGTTCGGCGGGGCGTCTCAGGTGCGACGAGCACTGCGGCGACCATCGCAGCGAATACGGCGGCCCCGTGTAAGACAAATAGAATGCGCCAGCCCATCCACTCGATGAGTGGGCCGCCGGTCACCACGCCTACCGCAGGTGACAGAGACACCACGGCGGCCCAGATGCCGAGTGCGCGTGTCCTCTCGGAGCGTGGGTAACTCACGAGGATCATCGCCATGGCCGACGGGCCGGAAGCGGCCTTGGCCGTTTGGGCGAGTGTCCGCAAGGCAATGAGCGAAGCGGTGTCCCACGCAAGAGCTGTCGAAAAGGCCAGCACGGAGCCCAAAGACAGACTTATCAGGTAGATCCGTCGATGGCCGTAAAGGTCACCGACCTTGCCGATAATCGGCGTGACCACGGCGAATACCAGCAGTGGTGCCGCAACCACCCAACTAATGACGTCATCGGTGGTGCCGAGGTCGTCGGCTATGCGGGGTAGCGAAGCAGACAAGACAGTGACGGGGTAGCTACCTGCAGCGGTTCCGAACAGCAGAGCTAGGAGAAGGAGCCGCTGGTAGTCGGGACGATTCTGCAGCCGGGCCCGCAGGCCCAGCTCTTTAGGTCTACCGATGGGAGTGTTGTTGGACGTGCGATCGAAGTTGTGATCGTCTCCCTTCATCAATGGCGACCATAGGAGGTGGGGTGAACTTTTGGCGGACCGCGGTAGCTACGGTCCCAGAATGCCAACTGTCGGGATAGTCGTAAATCCCCGTTCGGGGACCGATGTCCGTAGGGCGCTAGCGGCTGCCGCGCCGGTGACAGTCGAAGATAAGACGAACGCTGTGCGGCGGGTCGTCCTCGGCGCCCGGGCAGCCGGCGTGAATCGGTTCCTGGTCCACCACGACACCCACCGAATCGTCCGTAGGGCTACCGAGACAATGCGCGGGCTAGAACTCGACTGGTTGGAGCCTCCACAGACTTTTACCGAGGAGGACACGGTGGCTGCGGTGGCCGGTATGCGGTCCCGCTGCTGTGACGTGGTCGTGGTACTCGGCGGTGATGGAACGAATCGAGCGGCGGCCCGCGGATGGCCCGACCTTGTAGTGGTGCCCCTCTCAACTGGAACGAACAACGCGTTTCCTATGGCTGTCGAGGCCACCATCGCCGGGGCCGCGGCAGGTCACGTGGCGTCGGGCGCAGTGTTGGTTGATGAAGTAGCTCATCCAACAACTGTTGTGCGGGTTCGTCCAGAGGGCATCGACGAGCCCGATGACTTGGCTCTGGTGGATGCGGTAGCCGTAGATGACCCGTATCTGGGATCCTTCGAACTGTTCGATCCTGCGACAGTGCGGACAGCAGTGCTTTCACGAGCTGATCCAGCATTAGTCGGCTTCGCCGGGGTGGGCGGTCTGGTGTCACCGGTAGGCGCCGATGAGGACGAGGGTCTATTGCTCAGGTTTGGTCGACCTAGCGAGTGCGACCGAGTAGTGCGTGGTCCGATCGCTCCAGGCTGCTACGCGGAATTTGGCTTGATCGAACAACGGCGCCTCGCCCTTGATGAGGAGGTACATGTTGACGGACCGCTGCTACTGGCCTTCGATGGCGAGAGGAAACGCCGTCTTGTATTTGACGAACGCGTCCACCTGTCGGTGCGTCGTGACGGACCTCGCCTTGTCGACGTGTCGGCGGTCATGAATCGTGCTGCAGTGGATGGCCGGCACTTGGACTATCGCCACGTTGATTAGTTCATGTCGCCCGTTCAGGTCAGGATGCCTGTCCAATAAGAAAATCCGGTAACTGGGAAAAGCTTTCCAAGACAGGGAAATTGACGGCGGCGACCTCGGCGGGATCAGGCTCCTCAAACACCCAGGTGGTGGTATGTGGCACGTGGACGGCCCGACCGCCGATGGTCAGCACTGGGAGGATGTCGGACTTGACCGAGTTGCCTACCATTGTGAAAGCAGCCGGTTCGACGTCATGGCGGGAAAGCACCCGGCGGTACGCGTCGGGGTCCTTTTCGGGGACGACCTCGACTTGCCAGAAGAGGTTGGCAATACCGCTGCGGTCCACTTTGCTGAGTTGATCGCCAAGGTCACCCTTGGTGATGACCAGTAGGCGGTGAGTGGTGACCAGATCTGCGAGGGTCCTGGCTACACCATCGAGCAACTCGATTGGGTGAGCCATCATCTCATGACCCCAAGAGACAATTCGGCCGAGGTCTTTAGCCGAGATCGTGCCGTTGGAAAGATCTATGGCTGTCAGCACCATCGACAACACGAAGCCCTTGATGCCATAGCCGTGCCGGGCGATATTGGCCCGCTCAGTGGCCAGTAGCGCGGCGTCGGCTGTGGCGTGGTCGGCCCATGGGGCGACAAGGTCGCGAAATCGCGCCTCCACTTCGTGAAAGCGTTCCTCGTTCTCCCAAAGGGTGTCGTCGGCGTCCAGACCTAGTACCGGAAGCTCGCTGCCGTGTCCGAGCATTCATCGAGCCTACGGTCCGATGGACCTGCACCTGCTGACAAGCACGACCGTCCCCAACCGGTGGAAGGCCTGCCGGTACCGTGGAAGCCGTGCGTGATCTGTGCATGCGTTCGGCCTGTCAGGGTGCGGCTGACGTCCTTGTAGTTATGGACGTCGCCGAGCTCACGTTCACCCTCCACGAATTGGCTGAGGTGGACGGTCCCGGCGCAGTCGTACTCTGTTCGACACACCTTGACCGACTGGTGGCGCCGGTTGGTTGGAGGCTGGTTGATCAACGAGATAGTGGTGAGCTGATCCCTCTTCCAGAACGGCCCCCAACCTTGGACGAGGCGGTCGAAGAGTCGAAAGTTAGGGGCGAGTTGGTGCCGGAACTCCGTCCGGTCGCCGCTGTGCACCCGTTGGAAGCGGCGCGTGCCGCTCACGAAGCGGCTCTGGCCGAGCGTGCCGCAGGATCCGCAGCCGACGATGGCCCGGACTCCGAGTCAACCCCGCTGTTGGCTCGGGCATTCTCAGGTGTTGGCCGGAAAGCGCATAGATCTTCGGACTCCGAATCGTGCGGGGACACCAGCGATCCTTTCGCCGAGCATGCATGGGATCAGAGCGACGTGCTGGACGAGAGGGAGTACACGCCAGCGGGTGAACCCGTGTCTGAAGACTCTGAACTTGGCGAGCAACTCACTTTCGGAGGAGAGCCGGGCGCCTGACCCGGCCCTCGGCGGCACTGCCCGCCATCTTGGCGACCAGATGAGGCGTATTGCTGGCTGGTCATATGTGACAGTGCCCACTAGTCGTGTTCTCCTGTCGGGTGTGCTCATGATGGGGATGCTTTTGGGGTTTACATCGTGCGGGCCTGACCGGGAATATGTCGAACTCTTCGTTGCAGATTCCTCCGAGGCCGAACGGTCAAGTGCGGTCTCGGAGCAGATCACGACTTCGATGCCTTCGGCGATCGTGCGTGATGAAACTGCTTCCACAGCAGGTTCGACGACGAGCACGACGGTGATGAGCACCAACAGTCGATCGACTGGCGCGATCACTACGACTGTTCCGACGACCGCTGTCACGACGACCGTTGTTCCGACGACAACTAAGGAATCAGTTCCTATAGAGGAACCTCCCCCTAATCGTGAGCTTGGCTGGGCGGCCGGCTCCTGGGTGGATCCTGTGACCATCGGTGAACCGTGGGGTTCCGTGCCAGGTGTATTGACCTTTCGAGGATCGCCGACGCGTTCTTGGCACGGTTCGGGTCCGGTCCCGGTCCAGCCCGAGGTGGCTTGGCGGTATCCGCGCGACGCAAAGATGTGCTCGTTCTCGACTGTGGGCGAGGTCGAGAAGGAGTGGTGCGGAGTCGGCTGGACCGGACAGCCAGCGGTCTTTGAGCGGGATGGCCGCACCTGGGTGATCTTTGGTGCCTACGACGGACAGGTCCACTTCGTGGACGGGGTTACCGGAGCGCCCATCTTGTCGCCGCTTCCCACTGGCGATCTTGCCAAGGGGTCTGTAACCGTCGACCCGGATGGCTACCCGCTTGTGTATGTGGGTTCACGCGATGACTTTCTGCGGGTAGTCGCTTTCGACCGTCCGGAACCCACGGTGTTGTGGAGCCTTCACGCCGAAGACTCCGGTCAGCCGCTTTGGAACTCCGACTGGGATGCGTCGCCGCTAGTACTTGACGACCACCTATTCGCTGCGGGCGAAAACAGTCGCTTCCACGTGGTGCGGCTTCGTCGGGGCCTTGATTCCGATGGCCTTGTCACCGTTGATCCCGAGTTGGTGTGGTTCACCCATGGGTGGGACGACCAACTGATTGCCGATGTTGGATGGAACCTTTCAATCGAGAGTTCACCGTTGGTCATAGGTGACACGCTGTGGTTCGCCAACTCGGGTGGGTTGGTACAAGGGTGGGATATCGCCGGTTTGGTTGATGGGGTCCGACCGCATCGGACCTTCCGATTCTGGGCGGGTGACGACGTGGACGCCACCATGGTTCCCGACGCCTATGGCTTCCTGTACGTGGCTGTCGAGTACGAACGGGAAACCGAACGGTCTCAGGAACTGGGACAGTTGGTGAAGCTGGACCCGTCTAACCCGGAAGATCCAGTTGTGTGGGGGCTCGACGTTCGGTCCGAGGTGCCATCGGGGATCTGGGCCACGCCCGCAGTCCACCAGGATCTGGTGGTAGTGGCCACCGACGACGGACAGGTGTTGGGCGTCGACCGGGACAAGGGGACCGTCCGATGGCAGTTCCAATTGCCAGAGCCGCTCTGGTCGTCACCGACAGTGGTTGACAATGTTTTGCTCGTCGGTGATTGTGCGTGGGCCGGAGGAATGTCGGCCTATGACGTCTCGGACACGTCGGTTCTTCCGCCACTGCTGTGGCGGGTCGAGACGGGAGCCTGCGTGGAGGCATCTCCGGCGGTTTGGAACGGGACGGTTTATATCGGGTCGAGGGATGGGCGGATGTATGCCCTGCGCGACCGGTACTCGGGCTAGCCCCCGATTTAAGTCAGCGGAATCTGGGTCGGTAGGTTCAGTGGCGGACCGGGGTGCTTCTCCGGCTCACCTCACTGGGCAGGACACGAGAAAGGAATAGTCCATGGCCGAGGTCACTGAAGCTGACATCAGGGAGATGACGCGGCAGTTAGTTGCGGACGTTCCCCCCGAAAAAGTCGACCAGTTTGAGTTCCGGGGTGCTCAGTTTGACCGCGGCCTTGCTCTCGTGCAGTTCCCAGAGGGATTGGGTGGTCTGGGCCTGTCCAGCCGACGACTCCAGACGACTGTCGATGCTGAGCTACGGGCAGCAGGAGTGACCTATCACGACCTGAACATCAATCCCATTGGCATTGGGATGGGTGCTCCAGTGGTGCTCACCTATGCCTCGGATGATCAAAAACAAAGGTTGTTGCGGCCGATGTACACCGGTGAGGAGGTTTGGTGCCAACTGTTCAGCGAACCGGGCGCCGGCTCGGATGTGGCCGGCTTGTCGACTAGGGCTGTGCGCGACGGTGACGAATGGGTCGTCAATGGTCAGAAGGTGTGGACCACGCTGGCGCACGTGTCCCGGTGGGGGATGCTGGTGGCGCGGAGTGATCCCGATCAACCGAAGCACAAGGGATTGACCTACTTCCTGCTGGACATGGAATCGGAGGGCGTCGATGTGCGGCCACTCCACCAGATCACCGGTGAGGCGGAGTTCAACGAGATCTTCCTTACCGATGTCCGCATTCCCCATGACCGCGTCTTCGGCGATGTGGGTGGTGGATGGTCGGCGGCGGTAACGACGTTGATGAACGAGCGGGTGGCGCTTGGTGGTGGAGTACAGAAGAAGGGGTCGGGTCCGATTGGCGACCTGGTCAAGCTCTGGGCAGAGCGGAAGGACACGCTTGATCCGGTGGCGCACGATGTGATGCGCGACCGGGTGGTCGACCTATGGAGCCAAGCTGAGGCACTGCGGCTTACTAACTGGCGGGCCCGTGAAATGTCGAAGTCTGGCAACCCCGGCCCGGAGGGTTCTGTCGGAAAACTGATGTCTGCTGAGATGAACCAGCACATCTATGAGACGTGCATGGACCTTCTGGGGGCCGATGCCCTGACCTATGAGATGGGCTATGAGCGCAAGCGTCCGGATGGGCTGCGCCTTATGGGTGGGGTAGGCACCAAGTACTCGTTCCTCCGGGCACGCGCGAACACCATCGAGGGCGGGACGTCTGAGGTCATGCGGAACATCCTGGGTGAGCGCGTGCTCGGCCTGCCTGGTGACGTTCGTGTTGACAAAGACGTGGCCTGGGTGGACGTACCCCGCAACTAGGGAGCAGTTGAGGGACCTATCGGGTCAGCTTCGTCGCCAGGTGGTTCCGGTAGGACCGTCCTCCAGAACGATTCCACGGGTCGCCAGTTCGTCGCGGATGCGGTCGGCTTCGGCAAAGTCCTTCTTCGCTCGGGCGTTCAGGCGCCTGTTGACAAGTTCGTTGATCTCAGCGGCCTCGGGGTCGTCTCCTAAAGTCCCAGCCGACGAGGCCGCAGCGCCAATTTTCAATCCCAGGGCAGCGGTTGCATCAAGAGCGGCATTAGCCAGAGCGGCTGCCGAACCGTAGTCCTCGGCGTCTAGCGCGCGGTTGGCATCGCGTACCGCGTCGAATATCACGGCGAGGGCCTGCGGGGTGCCGAGGTCATCGTCCATAGCGTGGCAGAAGCCGTCCAGTACGGCGGCTTCTGCGGTGGCTTCCGGCAGGGCCGCCTCGGCCATCCGGTCGGCGAACTTGTCGAGGCGGACAAGGGCGGCTGTGGCCTGGTCGAGCGTGGTCGAACCAATCTCCATGGTGCGTCGGTAGTGAGTTTGTAGGACTAGCAGGCGCAGGGCCCTTGGGTCCCAGGTATCCAATAGGCCGACAAGCGTCGTGAAGTTGCCGAGCGACTTCGACATCTTTTCGCCGTCGACCTGGACCATGCCGTTGTGGACCCAGTAGCGGGCGAACTTCCGGTCGCATCCGAGCGCTTCAGCCCGCTCGTTTTCGTGGTGGGGGAAGACGAGGTCGTCGCCACCGCCGTGGATGTCAAAGTCGTCGCCCAACAGGTGCAGGGACATGGCGACGCACTCGATGTGCCAGCCGGGTCGCCCAGGGCCCCATGGGGAATCCCAGTTGGGTTCGCCGGGCTTGGCCGCTTTCCAGAGGGCGAAGTCCAGCGGGTCGGCTTTTTCCTCGTCGATGTCGACTCGGGCGCCGGCACCCTCGCGCAGTTCGTCAACTGATCGGCCGACCAGAGCACCGTATTCGTCGAGTCGGTCGACGTCGAAGTAGACGCCGGATTTGGTGGTGTAGGCCATCCCCCGCTCGACCAGGTCACCGATGACCTCGACCATGCGGTCCACGTACTCTGTGGCACGGGGTCGCAGGTCGGGGTGAGCGATGTTCAGACGGTCCATTTGCTCGACGAATGTCGTCTCAAAGCGACTGGCTACCTCAGGTTCGGTGGATCCTTCGTCCGCGGCCCGATTGATGATTTTGTCATCGATGTCGGTGATGTTCGAAACCGATGTGACCGCAAAACCTTTCCAACGCAGGTAACGGACAAGTACATCGAAAGCCAGGGTGCTGCGGGCGTGCCCTAGGTGAGGGGCGTCGTAGACGGTTGGTCCACACCAGTAGACGGAGACCTTCCCTGTTTCGCGTGGAACGAAGTCGACCTTTTCGCCAGTCAAGCTGTCGGTGAAGCGCAGCACCCGTTCAGGATACGGCCTGCCTGACGACGCGATAGTCGAACTGTCAGGTGGTCCGGACCCAGGAGTCCGGCAGGGTGGCGTCAAGCCGGATCCCAAGCAGGGCGGCAGCTGCGGCCAAACCAGACGCCGAAGTTGGGTCATTGCCGGACCCGGCGAGAATCCCACCGGCCAGGAGGTCGACAGCGTCACGGGCGGTGGCAGTGTCCAGGTCATCGTCGAGGGCGGACCGAACTGCGGCCAGGGTCGGAGCCGGGTTGGGCCCCCTGGGGCGCCGGGCAGCGGTGACAAGTCGGTCGAGCCGGGTGATGGCATCGTCGATGTCGTAGTCGAACCACTCGAACCCGCCCCGATAGTGGTGGGCCATGAGTGCTAGTCGAATTGCTCGCGGGTCGTGCATGCGTCGCAGGTTTCGGACGAAGACGAGGTTGCCGAGCGACTTGGACATCTTGGTTCCCTCGTAGGCGACCATCCCCACGTGCATCCAATGACGGGCGAACGGCTGGCCGGTCGCCGCCTCGCTCTGTGCGGCCTCGCACTCGTGGTGGGGGAACATGAGATCGTCACCACCGCCGTGGAGATCGATGGTCTCACCGAGGTCGGTCATCGCCATCGCGGAGCATTCAATGTGCCAGCCAGGCCGGCCAGGACCGAAAGGCGAATCCCATGAGGGCTCGTCGTCGGCGCTGGGTTGCCAGAGCACGAAGTCAAGAGGGTTGCGCTGGCGGGGATCTTCGGGGTGGCCGCCTCTTTCGGCTGAATAGCTCACCATTGTGGCTTCGTCTAGGTGGGAGATTGAACCAAATTCGTTCCACGTGGACACATCGAAGAAAGTGACGCCATCGACAGTGTAAGTGTGGCCTGCAGCTTCAAGGCGGCCGATGAGAGCGAGCATGGCGTCAATGGAGCCGGTAGCAGTCGGTTCTGACCAAGCGGGCCGGAGATCAAGGGCGTCAAGGTCGGCATGGAACATCTTCATCTCACGGTCGGCCAACTCGAGAAAATCGATCCCGAGTTCGCGTGCCTTCGGCAATATCGAATCGTCGACATCTGTGACGTTGCGAACCATGCGTACCTCGTGGCCAAGGTCTTCGAGTCGGCGAATCACCAGGTCGAAGGTCAAGTAGGTGAAGGCATGGCCCAGATGGGTGGCGTCGTACGGCGTGATGCCACAGACGTACATGGTGACGGTAGGGCCGGGTTTGAAGGAGACGACCTCGCGTCGGGCGGTGTCGTACAGGCGCATTCCCATGGGGGGCGACGGTAGCGGGCTTGGTTGGGTGCCGCTCGACCTTTCGCGGGACGGTCAGTTCAGCCGTGTATGAGGAAAACCGGTTTCTCGGCACCGGCCGGCACTTTCATGGCGCCCTCGACAGGAATCGAACCTGTGGCCTACCGCTTAGGAGGCGGTCGCTCTATCCGACTGAGCTACGAGGGCGAGGGCGGCGCGTTATGTGGCGCGTTACTGCCGATAACGGTCTTCCTCGTGGTCAAGGTTACCGGTGGGCCCGGTTTGGCCCGTTGGGAGCTGGTCATGAGATAGGGGCGAAGCCGGGGATGGACGCTCCCGGTTCGAGCTCGAACGCGCGGAACTGCATGGGCTGGTCGCAATACAGATCAGGCGTGGTCGCTGGGCCTATCGGTTGGAGAGGCGGGCAGTGGTTCAGTGAACCGGCCTTCGGTGGCCCGGCGGAGCGTCCCCGCTTGCTCGGCGAGCCGGGCTTCTGGGTTGAGACGACGACCGAGGAGGTCGACCCGCAGTCCGGTGGTGTTGATTGTCGGGATCCCGGCTTCCGCTAGGCCAGCGAGACGCGAGGCTAGGGCCTCCTTCTTACGGACCTGGTGGGGTTGGAGCTCGTCGAACTCACGGGGGTCTATCGGCCTACCGAGCACCAGGGCGCCAGCTTCCACTGCTGACCGCACTAGGGCCTCGCCAGTAGGGGTGCGGACGATGATCCCGTTGAAACCCTCGTCATCGCCCGTTGGGGCCCCACCGGGCCAGACGTCGGCGGCTGCTATGTCGGCCGCTTCGCCAAGGGCGTCGGGGCAGAACTTGCAGCGGGTCTCAACCTTCCAGCCGGCCTCGTCTTCCCACATCTCGAGGTAGGTCCTTTCGAACGACCTGCCATCGGTGGTCTCGACCCGGGTGGGTCCGGGGTTTCCGTGGCCGCGGTAGCGGAACAGAGATACCTCATCCTCGTCTACACCTACTTCGGCGAGCACATCGGCTGATTTCTCGAGACGGGACTGGCCGCCACATACCAGGGCCAGTCGGGCCACACACAGGTCGTCGACCCGGGGGTCGGAGGCCGCGTGGGCGTGAAGGGCTCCCAGGTCACAGGGCTTGGCGATGACGGCAAACGGCTCTGCCCGGTCGAGGACAGGGCCCAGGCCGGCTAGTGGGGCAGTCGGTCCGTAACGGGATCCGGTATTGGCGAGCACCTCCTTGGCGGTTTGGCTCAGCACCCAGTGGCTGCGCATCGGGTATTTCGGGTCGGCTCCGACGTGAAGCACCGTATTGACGGTTCCGGTGTCTATGAGGTGCATGCCGAGGGCGGTCAACACGCCTCCGGTGGCCGCACGGAACCGGACCTTCGGGTCGCCGGCCCACCCGTAGCGCATTGTCGAGAAGGCCCCCCACACCGGGTCGGCTTCAAGGTCGGGCGTCTGGCGTGGGGCGGCTACCACACCCGGGCAGGCGGCCAGCAACACTGCCTCCTCTTCGGGCGAGAACTGTTCGGCCGGGGTGGGCCGCAAACTGCCCGTTGGGGTCATGACCATGGGAATGCGGCCTTGGGTCACGGTCTCGCAGAGGCCGCAGCCGACGCACAGGCCGCTGGTGACGACCTCGGCGATGCTGTTTGCGGTCCGGTGCATGTCTGGTCAGGCCATCAGACGATGCGCAAAGAGCGCCTCGTAGTGGGGGCGACACGTTGAGTAGGCGTGCCTCAGGAGGTCGTTGTGGTCGATCGATACGTAATCGCGCTGCTGGATGGTGAGCCCGGTGGACGCACGCAGGTTGTCGTGCCATGAACCGCTGTCGTACCAACTCATGGCCTCCTCTCTGGGGGCCGCCCAGTGCAGGGCCTCGGTCAGGAACGGGATACCGACAGCGTCACACCACGCCGAGGTGATGCCATCCGGGTCGGCCATGAGGTCCTCCGCGTCGATGACGGGTGGTGGTGTACCCCGGTGTTCGGTGAGTCGGTCGAACAGGGACCGTTGCTCGGCGAAGCCTGTCTCGGCGATCTCGAAGTCCGGCCACTTGTCGTACATCGAGGGCAGGGTCTTGGCCGGATCACGGATTAGGAAGGAATGGTTGAAGTGGTCGAGGAAGTCGTCGTCGGCCATGTGGGTTACGTAGTGCGGGAACTCCTTGACGAACACGGGCCCCGTTTCGGCGGCCGCCCGGAGGTCGGACCAGACCGAGGCCGAGGTCAGCCCGGGTTTCGGTCCGCCCGCCCGTTGCGGAGGGCACCGCCGGTCCTCGCCGAGGTACCAGGCCTCGCCGAACGGTTCGTGGAGACAGTGGTGGTCCTTTCGTTCGCGCATCATCTGCTCGAAGGCCGTGGATCGTGAGCGGGGTACCGCCCACAGGGCGAGGATCGTGTGCATTCAGAGGGTCCCGAGCAGTAGGCCGTGGTCGCGGACGGGGATCCCGAGGTCGAGCTCGCGGAGCATTCCCCAGAAGAGGGCGTTGTCGGATGCCACGACCGGCTTATCGAACATGGCTTCCAGAGCCGGTACATGAGGTGCCGTCCGGAAGCCGGCGCCGGTTTGCACCACGACGTCGGCGTCCCGGGCCGCCTCGTGGGCTAGGCGGATGCTCTCCATGACGTCGCGGTCCGGGTGGTCCCACACTGTCTGGTCCTCGACCTCCAACTGCTCTTCCAGGGTGGTGTAGAGGCCCTGGTCGCGCATGTGTCCGCTGGACAGGATCTCGAATCCGGCCTGTTCCAGATAGCGGTTGATGCCGTCCCTCCAGTCGTCTCGGTAGTAGGCGTTACTGACAGCGATCCGCCTGGCCCCGAGGTGGCGTAGTGCCTCGACGATGCAGTGTCCAGCCATGAGGAAGCGGGCACCGATCCGCTCGCTGAGGTCGTCGCAGTACCTGGTGATCTGGTCTGGCGTCGTACCGGTGCAGTGCACCCAGTTGCTGCCGGCCTGGCCGATCACTTGGCAATGCGACTCGGCCAGACAGGTGGCCGCTTCGTCCAGTAGGTCGAAATTGCGAGTCCGTTCGTTGAGGTGGTACTCGTAGCCGGGGATGTGAAGCGCCCGTTGCATGGCGCCTACCCCTTCGGGGGCGACGGCCGTGAACTGCTGTACTACGTCGTCGAAATAGCGGGGTGTCGTGACGAAGCCCGAGTAGCCGATGTAGCGCTTGCGGGTGATGTCGGTGGTTAACACTTGTCCTCCTGGGGTTCGTTGCTGCTGTTGGCGAGCGCCGTCCAGAAGCTGGCCAGGTCCGGCGCATGGCGAAGGTCGCGGGCGGTGGCGATCATGGCGTCGGCGTCGATTCGGTTGCCGACCAGCAGCCGGAACTTGGCCTCCAACTCGTCGGAGGTGAGGGGCTGGTGCATTGAGCCCCTCTGGCCGCACACCCGCACGTGGTGCTCCGTGCCGTTCGTGCACACCACTCGTAGGCCGCCGGCCATCTTCCAGGCGTAGCTGGCATCGCACCATTCGGCGGCGGCCATGGAGACCACCCGGGCTTGGAGGTCGGCTAGCGCCGGATCGGCGATGCGTTCGGCGGTATAGGTGGACGGGTCGGACGGGTCAGCCAGAAAGGCGGCCGCCACGTTGAACGGTCCGCTGTACTGGGACGCCATCACCGAGGTGGTTCCATCCTGGGAATTCTGCTCGGCGGCCTTGGTCGGCACCTCGGCGTGGATCTCGGCGATGTCGTCGGCACGGACGCCACGACCGCGGATCTCGAGGGCCGCGTCAATAAGCGGGTGGATATCGCTGCAGGCCGCATACGGCTTGACGGTGATCTCGTCGATCATCCAGCGATCACCGAGGTTGTCGGTGAGGAGGTTGACAGCGGGTTCGGTTGTCGAGATCCGACAGAACCCATATCTGCCGGCCAGTCCGTCAGCGGGTCCGTCGAAGCCGTCGGCTGCCAGCAGAGCCGCCGTTAACCCGCCCTCCGCCGCCCTGCCGGCATGGAGTCGCTTGGTATCTCCTCCACTCTGGTTGAACTCGGTGGTTCCCGACGAGAAGGTGGCGGCAATTCCCAGGGCGTGAGTCATCATCCCGGATCCGAAGTCCAGAAGGCGCCCAACCGCTGCGGCAGAACCAAACACCCCGGACTGGCCGGTGGGGTGGTAGCCAGCCAGCATGTGGGATGCCGGCCCAACGGCGATGCCGGCTCGTCCCATCGCTTCGTACCCAACCACGATCGCCTCCAGGACGGCCAGCCCCGAGGCGCCGGTTTCGGCGGCGATGGCGAGCACTGCTGGGATGACGACCGCTCCGGGGTGCGAGATGGCCTCCTCGTGCACGTCGTCCAACTCGAAGGCGTGGCCTGACGCCCCGTTGGCGAAGGCGGCCATCGGAGCCGAGGTAGCGAACCCTGAGCCGACGACCGGACATGGACCACCGTCACCACCAGTACGACGGGCGTGGGCGGCTGCCCGCTGGCTCCACGGCTGGCCAGCTCCGTACACCATGCATCCCAGAGTGTCGACTAGGCAGTCGACGGCACGGTCGATGTGATCGTCGCTGATCCGCAGTGCCGGGTCGGCGAGGAAGCCCCCCAGTTCTCGGGTAGCGGTCATCGTCCCAGCGCAGCACGGACCAGGTCGTGCAGGTGGGGGACTGCGTCCTCGGAGTGGACGGTGGCCACGCCGTCGGGACGTTCGATGAGCGGACCGGGGACGTAGCCCCGACTGCGCAGACCCCGTTGGACGGAATCCAAGATTGAGAAGTCTTCGCTGACCGTGGTCCGCCAGTCCAGGTCGATGATCTCGTGCTGTTCAGCGGTCGGGGTATCGCTGTCGAACCACCACTCACGGATCAAGAGGGTGCGGTCCACGGCCAGGGGCACCCACCGGAAGGTGTTGAGCACCTCGCCGGGATAGCACTGGATCGATGACACCGGGAACACGAAGAACGATTCGTACGGCTGGCCTCCCTCGGCCAGGGAGTACCCGGTGCTGGCCGGCGCTTCGGCGCTGTGGCGGATGGCCTGGCCGCGACCGGCGATGCGGTAGCTGCCGGGGGACACGACGCCCTTGGTGAACGACTTGTGCACGTTGGGGCAGTGGTAGCACTCGTTGTAGTTCTCGACGGCCAGCTTCCAGTTGGCGCTGACCAGGTGGGTGCGCCGATGGGTGAGGGTGCGGCCGGCCGCGCTGGGTGCCACAGCCAACAGCTCGTCCTCGATGTCGGGCACGGTGTCGGACAGGCTGGCTGCGTCATCGTCCAGGTTGACCCACAGGAAGCCACCGAGCGTGTCTAGCCGGACCGACGGCACGCAAATCTCGCCGACCGACTCGCCGCGGGCGTGCAGCAGGCGGCCGTCGAGGTCGTAGTTCCAGGCGTGGTACGGGCAGGTCAGGCTGCTGGTGTGGCCGACATCGTCGGTCAACAGTTCGTGGCCACGGTGCTGGCACACGTTGTACATGGCGTGCAGCGATCCGTCGGCCAGCCGGGTCACCGCCACCCCCTGGTCGCCGACGGAAGCGGTGAGGTAGTCGCCGGGTTCGGCGAGTTGGCCGACGTGACCGACTAGCTGCCAGGTGCGGGCAAAAATGCGGTCCATTTCGTCGGCGAACACGACCGGGTCGGTGTACCAGTCGCCGGAGAGAGCTCGGCGGTAGCTGCTCAATGGGGGCTCCTCGACGGTGAGAGGGGCGACTCAGCCGGCGCAGGCTAGGGCAGGTCGGCTAGGGCGTCCACCAGGTGGTCCATCCGGTGGGGGAGGTTGATGTCGCTTCGTAGATAGCGCTTTTCGAGACCCCGGAAGGACACCGAGCCGTCCTTGACGATGACGCCTCGCTCGAGCAGGCCTTCGAACACCAGTGTGGAGTCGGTGTCGGGGTCGAGGATCTCGATGAGCATGAAGTTGGAGCGGGTGCCGGGCACCAGTCGGAAGCGGTCCAGTTCCCCGAAGCGGGCGGTGACGTGGGCTTTGCCCTCGAGAATGGCCGCAATGGTGCGGTCGACGTGCTCGTCGTCGGTCAGGGCGGCGATCCCGCCGGCGATCTGGAGTCGGCCCACGTTCCAGGTGGGCTTGACGGCCAGCAGCGGGGGGATCAGGTCGGGGTGGGCCACACCGAAGCCGAGTCGGAGTCCGGCCAGGCCGAAGGCCTTGGAGAAGGTTCGCAGAACGATGAGGTTGTCGTATTCGGCAGCCAGGTGGATGTAGCCGGGCGTGTCCGAGTAGTGCACGTATGCCTCGTCGAGGGCCACCAGAGCGTGGGGGGCGGCCTGGACGATGCGGCGCACGTCGGCCTCTTCAAGCCACGTGCCCGACGGCGAGTGGGGGTTGGTGACGAACACGATGCGGGTGTCGGGTCCGATGGCGTCGATGTAGGCGTCAACCTCGCAGGTCATGGTGGGAGTGTCGATGTACACCGGGTGGCGGCCTTCGGCTTCGGTGAACAGGTGGTACATCGGGAAGCACGGCCGGGTCATGAGCACCTGGCCGCCTGGTTCGGCGAACGCCCGGATGATGAGGGCGATGACTTCGGTTTCGCCGGAGCCGCACACGAAGTTTTCGGGGGTGTAGCCGTATTTGGCGGCTAGGGCCTCGCGCAGCGGTTCGGCCGTCCACGGCGAGTACAGGTGGACGTTGCCCAACTCGGCGGTGATCGAGGCCAAAGCCTTGGGGGAGGGGCCGAACGGGTTTTCGGCTGAGCCCAGCTTGGCGACCTCGTCGGCGGGGATCCCGTAGTGGGCGGTCACCCAGTCCGCTGGCAGGCCGGGCACATAGAACTCGGGGTTTTTCAGGTTGGGGTTAGCCAGGTGGAGGTCCATAGGGTCACTCTTCGACGTACACACCGGCAGCGCGTCGGTGCCGGTGGAACTGGTCGATGGCTTCGGCGGCCTCGGTGCGGCTGTCGGCCACCATGAACGCCAGCAGGGTTTCGAGCAGTGCGACGACGCCCAGCACGCTGGCAAAGAACAGCGGGGTCTCGACGGGAGTGGTGAACACGTGGTCGGCGTCGAGGGCCGGCGGTGCGGTTCGACTGTCGGTGACGGTCACCACGGTGATGTCGCGTGCACGGGCCAGGCGGGTGGCTTCGACGATCTCGGCCCTATAGGGGGCGAAAGTCATGGCGACCAGCACGTCGCCGGCGCCCATGCGGGCGATGTCGTCGATGGGCAGGCCCTCGTTGGTGGGGAGGGCCCACAGCCCGGGGACGGCCATAGAGCCGACGTAGCAGAAGTGGCGGGCTAGGGGCAGCAGGGCGCCGACGCCGAAGACCCCGGTGCGAGGGGCGGCGAGGATGGTGTCGGCCACCGTCTGGAGTTCGATGGTGTCGAGGTCTTCGAACACCTGCTCGACGATCCCAAGGTTGGATGAGGCCAGATCGGCCAGCAGGTCGCCGTGATGCTCGGCGCCGGCCAGGGTCTGGAGCCAGCGGGCCTTGTCGGGGTACGAGGTTCCGGGGGCGGTGACCTCGTGGCGGAACGGATCACGCAGATCGTCGTAGCCATCAAAGCCCACAGCCCGCGCCAGGCGGACCAGGGTGTTGGGCTTGACGCCGGCCGCTTCGGCCAGCTGGCGCATCGAGAGCACGGCGACCTGTTCGGGACGGTCGAGCATGTGGCGGGCAGCCTGGCGGACCTGGGGGGTGAGGTCGTTGTAGGCGTCGGCCAGCCGGTCCAGCAACTCGTTTGACGACAGTGACTTCTTGGAGGACAGCGGTTTGGAGGCCGTGGACGTCGCGTTCATGATCGTACAAGTGTACCATTATCGAAACTAAATCGGACAAATGTCCGCAATCTCGTTAGTCGTTTCGTGGGAGTCCCTTCATGGCCATGCCCGATCACACCCGGGTCGTCGTCGTCGGTGGTGGCATCGTCGGTGCCAGTGTCCTTTACCACCTCGCCAAGGAGGGGTGGACCGACGCCCTGCTCCTAGAGAAGGCCGAGTTCACGTCCGGCTCCACGTGGCACGCCGCCGGCCAGGTCACCCACTCAGTGTCCAGTTACACGCTGGCCTTCATGCGCAAGTACGCCACTGAGCTCTACGCAGAGCTCGAGGCCGAGACCGGGGTGGCTACCTCGTGGCACGAAACAGGCTCCTTCCGGGTGGCCTACGAGCCCATCGAGGTCGACTGGTTGAAGGGCCAACTGGGGGTCGGCGCCTACGCCGGGCTCGAGATGGACTGGGTGGGCCCCGGAGTGGTCGCCGAGCACCACCCCCTCTACGACGTGTCGAACGTCGTGGGCGCCATCTGGACGCCACGGGACGGTCATGTCGACCCGTCAGGCGCCACCAACGCCATGCTCACCGGGGCCCGCAACCGGGGTGCCTCCACCTCTCGCCGCAACCGGGTCCTCGAGATCAATCGACGCCCGGACGGCGACTGGGACGTCGTCACCGAACAGGGCACCGTCACCTGCGAGCACGTGGTCAACGCCGCCGGCTGCTACGCCGACCGGGTGGCCCGCATGGTCGGCCTGCGGGTGCCGATGGCCAACGCCCTTCACGCCTATGTCATCACCGAGCCGGTGCCTGAGATCATCGCCCTTGACCGTGAGCTGCCGGTCATGCGCGACGACTACCTCTCTGGATACATCCGCCAGGAACAGGAGTCGGGCCTCATCGGCATCTACGAGCAGATTGGAGCCGAGGCGGCCTGGAATGACCAGCCGGGGTGGGAACTCGAGAACCCGCTGTTCCCGATCGACTACGACATCATCGGCGACCGGCTCATGCGGGCCTTCGAGTGCATGCCGTGCCTCGAGCCCCGGGGCATCAAGCAGACCATCCGAGGGGCCATCACCCACACCCCGGACGGCGAGGCCATGCTCGGCATGTCGGGCATCCCCAACTTCTGGATGGCTTGCGGCGCCCAGGTCGGCCTGGCAGACGGCCCCGGGCTGGGGCGGGAGCTAGCCCGCTGGATGGTTCATGGCGAGACGGTTCTCAGCGTGCGGGGCTACGACCCGCGCCGGTTTGGGTTCGTGCCCGACGGCGACTACGGGCGGGAGAAGGGCGTTGAGGACTACATGTACCGGCACCAGACACCGGTGCCGGGCCTCGAACACCCTCATCTCCGCCCCCTGAAGGCCACGCCGGCCTACGAACGCCAGGCCGAGCTGGGCGCCGTGTTCACCCAGGTGTACGGCTGGGAGCGCCCTAAGTGGTATCCGGGGGCCGCCGGACTACCCGTCGAGGACGATGTCGGGTTCCGGCACGTGCGCTGGTTCGAGCCGGTACGGGAGGAGGTCCGGGCCGTGCGGGAGGGGGTCGCGCTGCTCGACATGACAGCGTTCGCCAAGTTCGACCTGATGGGTCCGGACGCCTTCGAGGTACTGGACGGGCTATGCGCCAACCGGCTCCCGAAGGTAGGCCGCATCGGCCTCAACTACTTCCTCACCCCGACCGGACGAGTCGAGAGCGAGATGACGGTGACCCGCTTGGCCGACGACCACTTCTACCTCGTGTCGGCTGCGGTGGGGGAGCTCAAGGACCGCGAGTACATGACCACCCACTGGCCGACCGGGCTCGACGCCATCCTGACCACAGTTTCCGAGGCCTTCGGTGTGCTGTCGGTGGTCGGGCCGTCGGCCCGCGACCTGCTGGCTCGATGCACCGCTGCCGACGTGTCCAACAGGGCCTTCCCGTGGCTGACCGCTCAGCAGATCATCGTGTGCGGGGTGGAGGTGCGGGCCCTGCGGGTGGGCTTTGTCGGCGAGTTGGGCTGGGAGCTTCATGCTCCGCTGGCCGACATGGGCACCCTGTATGACGGTCTGTGGGCCGCTGGTACCGATCTCGGGGTCGTCAACGCCGGCCACCACGCTGTCAACTGCCTGCGCATGGAGAAGGGCTACCGCACCTCGCGGGACATGACCCACGACGTCGACCCTGTCGAGGCCGGCCTTGGGTTCTTTATCAAGCGTGACAAGGGAGACTTCGTCGGCCGGGACGCTCTGCTAGCCCGTGACGAGCAGTCTCGCCGCTGGGCGTCGGCATATCTGGAGGTCGAGTGTGACATCGCCGAGTGCATCGGCGGTGAAGGGGTGTTTCGTGGCGACCGGGCCGTGGGCCTCACCTCGTCAGGCGGTCACGGCTACACCACCGGCAGGGTGTACGCCTTCGCCTTCGTGTCACCCGACGACGCTGTGCCCGGCACCGACCTGGAGGTCATGATTCTTGGCGACCGGTACCCGGCCAGGGTGCTCGCCGAGGCCGTCTACGATCCCGGGAACGAACGGCTCCGGAGCTAGGGGTGGATCGGCCCGGAATCGGCCGGCTCCAGAGTTGGGAAAAGTTCAGACCGGCGTGGGACGACCAGGGGGTGTGATTTGAGGATCACCCGGATCACGATGTGGGGGCTGGACCTTCCCCTGAAGCGGCCCTACTCGCTATCGGGCGGGCGCCTCCACTTCGAGCGCCTTGACTCCACCATCTTGCGGCTCGACACCGACGAGGGGCTCGTCGGCTGGGGCGAAGGATGCCCATGGGGGTCCACCTACCTACCGGCCTTTGCCAGCGGAATCCGAGCCGGTGTGGCTGAACTGGCTCCCACCGTTCTAGGACTAGACCCCCGTCGCACCGACGTCGTCTACAGGGCCATGGACCTGGCGCTACCCGGTCATGGCTACGTGAAGTCCGCCGTCGACATGGCCTGCTGGGACCTTGCCGCCCAGGCGGCTGGCCTCCCGCTCTGTGACCTGCTGGGCGGGAGAACAGATGGCTCAGTGCGGCTCCACTCGTCCATACCATCCGGCATCCCCGACGAACTCCTAGCCGAGATCGACTTGGCTAGGGCCGAGGGCTACACATTTCACTCGGCCAAGATCGGCGCCGATGTAGAAGCTGACGTTGAACGCATGCGGATCCTCGACGCAGCCATGGTCCCAGGCGAGGAACTCACCTTCGACGTCAACCGCTCCTGGACTCCCGCCGAGGCAATCAGCGTATTGAACGCCACCCGGGAGATTCTCCGAGTGGTGGAACAGCCCTGCGAGACCTACGGGCAACATCTTGCAGTGCGGTCCGCGGTCGGCCAGCCCCTGGCTATTGACGAGTCGCTCGTCACCGTCGATGACATGATCCGGGCGGTCAGCGACCGGGCCTGCGAGGTGGTCGGTCTGAAGATCGGCAGAGTGGGGGGGATCACCCCGGCCCGTCGCATCCGGGACGTGGCGGCGGCAGCGGGGATCCGGATGAACATCGAGGACACGGGGGGCACCGCCCTGTCGGCAAGCACTGCGGTGCATCTGGCCCAGGCGACTCCTGAACCGTTGCGGCGCGCTACCTGGCTGTGCTTCGACCATCTGACTGACAACCCGGTGGAGGGGGGCGTGGCCAACGACGGGGGTACAGCTACCGCCCCGGACTCCCCAGGCATCGGTGCGGTTCCCGACCAGGCCGCGCTAGGCCAATCGCTGGCCATCTTTGAGGCCGACCGGTGAATAGCTCCCTCGGTCGCCTACTCGGATGGGACCGAAGAACCGTTTTACCTAGGCCTTCGTTGCACAGAATGCACATCACCACACGGACATAGGCGTATCCGTCAGACACACATCGTTGAATCCACGGGCGTTGCTCCCAGCGTTGCTCCCAGAGAGTGTTTGTACTGAAAACGAGAGCACCGCAGGTCGTTTGACCAGCCGTGTTTCGGATGTTTCGGCCCTGTTAGCGACCGGTTCCTTCGCAGCGGCGCGTGATCACATGAGATCGGCCTAGCTCATGCCGATCGATTGGATCTAGAGCGTTCCTGATTCGCCCAAAACGCGTTCCCAGGGCCACCGGAGCATCCCCGGGAACCCCTTCGTTGTAGGGGTGTGGGGGTTTCGCGCCACCCTCTACGAGGGCGAGGGCGGCGCGTTATGTGGCGCGTTACTGCCGGTAACGGTCTTCCTCGCTGTCAAGGCTACCGGTGGGCCCG
>MDTE01059946.1_pt1 | contig 142081 bp, 117 predicted proteins | sample 811231 | NCBI WGS metagenome assembly MDTE01 (sample SAMN05326651, study PRJNA326480) | marine metagenome | isolation source: seawater | place: Indian Ocean: Red Sea | collected 2010 | reverse complement strand
TAGTATTGTATATGCAAATTCTGATCAGATATACTTTGATAGTCCTGGTGGGTCTTCCGTTACAGCCAAATATACCACTGTAGAAGGTGGTCAAGGAGGCGTAGAAAACAAGAATGCTGAAGATGTGATTTGGAAAGAAGGAAATGGTGACTTTAACCCAGTAGTTCAAAACAACTTTTGTGTTGAGCCACCTCTTCAGTACCCTTCAACTTACTTAAAGTCAGCGGCATTAGACGCTGGCGATCCTTCTAGTAAATACAATGACCCTGAATGGCGTTATTGCAATGAAGCTTATGCTTTAACTTTTGGAGATTCCTCTCTTGGTATTTATGCCCTTCCTGATTCAAATTTTGTTCGTAATGACATGGGAGCCTTTGGTGGTCCAGGAGGTGCTTGGATTTACGGTTCTCATTATAATGACTCTGACTAAGTTGAGGATGATACTCCAGGCTAACTAATGATGAAGATTTGTTTAGATAACTAAAAGTAAGGATAACAAAATGAATCTTAAACTAATATTTCGAATTTTTGGCGTCATTAATTTTTTAAGGGCGCTATTGTTCCTTTTTTTGACAGAACGATATTTAGCTTCTGCAGGTGTAGATATCTCATCAGAGGCATTTATATTAGCACAAGCATTAGGTGTAATTACATTTTGTATGGGTTTACTGTCGTGGCGCACACCTGATATTGCAGGAGATGCCTTAAATGCATATGCCCAACTTTTCGGAATTGTAGTTGGAATATATGTGGTATTCCTTGGCTATAATGTTATTACTGCTCAGATTGGAGGCCCAACGGCGTACATCCTTCTCGTTCTACATATGATTATTTCTGGTCTATTTTTCAAGTATAGTAATAAATAAATAAAAAATTAGTTTGGAGAATAAATAGTTTAATAAAAATCTCACCTACTACTAAATGGGGGTTCTATTGTGGGCCCACCGGGATTCGAACCTGGAACCTACGCATTATGAGTGCGGTGCTCTAACCGTTGAGCTATGGGCCCAATTAGGTTAGTAATTTATAACGACAACCCTTTTTTCTGAAGGGTTTGTCGTATATATTCAATATTATTCTTGACTCTTGGTCAGTTTACCCAGACTCGGAAGATGCTGTTTCTGAAATAGAAATCTCTATAAAAAAGTTTAAGAAAATTTCCAAAAAACTTGTAAATCTCATACATTTGTGCAAGTTTTCATAACCATTATAAAGAGGTCCTTAACCTCGGAACTCTTCTAAGTATGGTTAAATTATTAACGAAAATAATAATCTAAGGAGTTAGGAACTTTGAAACGACTTCATGTCTCTTTTTCAATCATTTATTTTTTATTAATACCAGCATTCATATTTGGGCAAGGAAATATCTCAGGTCGTATCACCGATTCATCCAATGGGCAAGGGTTGCCTGGTGCAAATGTTGTTATCGATGGTACAGAATTAGGTGCCGCGGCTAATTCTTCTGGAATTTATGAAATAAATAATGTTCCTATAGGTACACATACTGTGATAGTTACTGTTATAGGTTATAGTCCACTTAGCAAAACTATAAATATATCTTCATCAAGTTCAATTACAGTCAATTTTTCACTTTCTAGTGAATCAATTGAATTGACTAGTTTAGAAGTCCTTGCATCTCGTGCTGATGAAAGGACACCCGTATCTTACTCTAATATTACTAAGGCTGAAATGGAATTTCGTCTTGGTTCACAAGATATCCCAATGAGCCTTAATACCACGCCAAGTGTTTATGCTACTCAACAGGGCGGTGGTGCTGGCGATGCTCGTATAAATATAAGAGGTTTTAATCAAAGGAACATTGCAGTGATGATTAATGGTGTCCCTCAAAATGACATGGAAAATGGATGGGTCTATTGGTCTAATTGGGATGGTGTGGGTGATGCAACTTCTTCCATACAGGTTCAACGTGGATTGAGTGCAGTAAATCTTGCTGCACCATCTGTTGGCGGGACGATGAATATTATTACTGATCCTACGGCTATGAATAAGGGTGGAAAATTTAAACAAGAAGTAGGTGCAGGAAATTTTCTAAAAACTACAATTAATTATAACACGGGTTTAATTGGAGATAAAATGGCTTTCAGTGGAACTATAGTTCGAAAAACTGGAGATGGCATTATTGATAAGACGTGGACTGATGCATGGGCATATTATTTTGGAGCTAGTTTTCAGATGAATCAATCAAACAGATTTGAACTATATGCAGTAGGAGCTCCACAGCGTCATGGGCAGAATCTCTATAAACAGAATCTTGGTGCTTATGATTCAGAATTTGCGAAATCTATAGAAGGTTATGATGAAGCAGCCCTAGGTACGGATGGTAAGTTCAGAGATAATGGAGAGATTAATGGAATCGGTTTTGGAAGAAACTTTAATCAGAATTGGGCACCAGTTAGCTCATCTTATACGGGTAAGCAATATTGGTATATGTATGGAGCAAAAACAGTTGACAGATTTAATCCTAATTTCATCAATGAAAGGGAAAACTTTTTTCATAAGCCTCTTGTAAATCTAAATCACTTTTTAACAATAAATGATAAATTGAGATTGTCTTCCGTTCTTTACTGGTCTGGTGGTTCGGGTGGTGGTACAGGAACCTATGGAAGAATACCAACAATGGATGCTGATGGAAATCTTGGAGATGATGATTATAAATTTTATTATGGGAGATCTCCTTGGGTTAGAGATTGGAATGCATTAATTGCGATGAACTCTGGTTCTGATGATACAGTTTACGTGGATAAGAATGCTTTTGCTCGTGAACAGGGGCAATCAGTTGGCATCCTAAGGAATAGCATTAACCGTCAGAATACAATTGGATTAATTTCTAAATTGAATTTGGATTTGAACAAAGCACTGAAACTTCAATTTGGTATTGACTGGAGAACAGCTGGAATTGAACATGCAAGAGAAGTTAGAGATTTGATGGGAGGAGATTATTATATTGACTATGCAGATGACAATTATCCTTCAGGTAAAAAAGTTGCTCTTGGTGATATAATTGCTTATCACAATGATACTACCGTTGATTGGCTAGGGGTTTTTGGTCAGGCAAGTTATGCAAGTGGTCCAATATCTGCTTATGGTATGGCTGGATTTTCTTCTATTGGATATTCTTATCAAGACCATTTTACTGTAGCTAATGAAAAGATTATAGCTGATCCTATATCTGCCACTCAGTTTAAAGGTGGGGCAATGTTTGATGTTAATGACAATTTAAGTATTTTCGGAAATTTTGGAATTGTTGAAAAACCTCCTATCATGGACAATGTTATATATTATGACGGGACTGTGGCTTCAGACCCTGCAAATGAAAAATTCCAGAGTTTCGAAGCTGGCGCCAATTTCAATAGCGGAATTTTTGGTTTAAAGACAAGTTATTATAATACTGATTGGATGGATCGAAATCTCACTAAGGCTGTTACATCAGGTCAAGGTTCCAGTGGAGATACAGATGTCATTTTCTTAACTGGTATTGACCAAAATCACAGTGGTATAGAAATTGAAGGAAAAGCCCAAATAATGTCAATGCTTCGTTTAGATGTAGTGGCTAGTATTGGAAACTGGAAATTTGTTGGAGATGCTTCAGGTAATTATCAAGAAGATGAGTTTAATGAACAAGGTCAGGTTATAGGTCAAACTACAACAAACTACGATTATGCTCTTGATGGATTGTATGTGGGAGATATGCCACAAACAGGTTATGTTTTTGGAGTAACTCTTACACCTATTACCGGATTACGAGCTCAGGTTTTGTATAAAATATATGATAAGAACTATTCAGACTGGGGTCCATCAGCTCGTGAATATAGTGGTGATGATTCTGAGGTAGATAGAGAGCAAGTTTGGGAGGCACCAGGTTATTCAAAAATGGATATTCACTTGTCATACGATTTGCCAACTATTGGAGGAATGAACTTTCAGTTATTTGCCCATGTATTTAATGCTCTTGATGATATTTATGTGCAAGATGCTGTTGATCATAGTAGATATAACAGTTATGGAGATAAGATTCATGCAGCTCATAATGCTGAAGTATTTTTAGGAATACCTAGATACTTCAATGCTGGATTAGTATTACGGTTTTAAAAATTCTTAATTGATAATAAAGGATAATTAGCAAGAAATTTAATTTCTTCTTTTAACCTCTCTATGCAAAATACCTCCTTTTGGATCACGAATTATTGTTACGAGTTCACTCCTCGCACTATCAAAAATATATTCGATTGATTCAAGTAGATTATTCTGGTTGTCAAAAAATTCTTTTTTTAATAAACGTTCATTTTCATCATATATAAGTTGATGACTACCCATTTTTGTACTATCAGCAAGAAAATATTCTGATGTTGTATATCGAAATGTTATAGGATTAATACTATCTCCCTCTGTTTCATACCTATGTTTAAATCGATAAAAGTAGTAACGATTCCCAAGTGGATCACTAATTAGAGTTTCAATGGGTCTATTGAGACGATTATGTTGAAATTCAGCAATCCACCCCTTTTTCATCTCACTTGCTGATGGGTGGAAAAGATGGGGTTCCATTAGTGTTAGTGCTTGTTGTTTAGCAAAGACAATAAAAAGACGAGATTCTTCTTCTCCCTCAGTAGTCATAAAATAATATGTCCATAAATGTCTATTTCGTTTTTGAAAAAACTCTATAGTTCGAATTGATGAATCTTCTTCGTAAGATGCTCTATAATATGGAAGTTTTCCTATTTTTGATGGAGAAAGTTCTTTGCCAAATTGTCTTAAATGCGGGTTCCAATTTCTAAAATACTTAAAAGGTGGTTTTGGTCTAGGAAATACTTCATTTTTTTTTAATTGTGCAAGGATGCGGTCTCCATTAGGATAAAACTCTACTTTAACGAGGCGTCCACGTGAATTATAATAAGCTTTAAAGTGATTTGTTTTATTTGCATCTTCATTAGAGATTTCATCTTTAAGAAGATCACTTCGATGGAGGTCAGTTTTAAAAAATTTTATATTACCTTTTTCTTGGGACGATCCTAATGTAAAAAAACATAAAAAAATAAATATCTTATTTAGGATTTTTATGGTTGTGTTCATTTCAAAGACTTAAGTAATGAGACTCTTTTTTTTTCAAGTTCAGAAAGGTTTTCCCGAAGTTTCATAATAGAGGCTATAGTTTCTGAAGTATCTTTACCAGATTTCTCTATTTGTCTTAAGCGTATTCGTTCCTGTTCAATTTTCTTTTTTAGTGGTTGCTTCTCGATTGTTATTAAGCAATCAATAGCCACATGGTATGGATCTTCTATTTCAACGGCCTCTAATAAAAGGCGAGAAGCAATTTCACGCTCATATTTCTCTTCAAAAATGTCAACAGCACCAGAGACATTGGTAAAACCATTTGAACTATCAGATTTTATTAAGTAATCGGCTAAAACTTTCATAGTTGGATTAGAAAAAAAAGTTGTGTTCACTTTGTCTTTTAATAGTTCAAATATATCAATATTACCTGAAGCAAGAAGTTTTACTATTTCTTCTTCAGCTTTGTATAAACTAGATTGATAATTCTCATTTTTTACATCGATAATTTGTTTTTGATTAATGCGTCGTCCTTTACTTTCTATGAGACGCATTATACTAATTTCATCTACACTTAATTTTTCAGCTACTTGGCGTACTAATTCTCGTCTTATTATATCATCATTAATTGTTGTTAATTCGTGTGCAATTTCATTAGCAAGTTTTGATTGTTGTGTCGCGTCGGTAATGTCAAAAAGAGTGTTTTCGAAATGAAAAGTAATAAGATCTTTTCCATCTTTTAGACCTTTTTTAAAATCGTGAACACCAAATTCCTTAACCCAACTATCTGGATCGCTTCCTTCAGGTACGATTACAATTTTTACATTTATACCTCCTCTCATTAGATTATAACCAGCTGCGATAGTAGCTTTACGACCGGCGATATCTCCATCATAGCAAAGATACACTGTATCTGCTAACTTTCGTAATTGAGAAACCTGAGCAGAGGTAAGTGCTGTGCCAGAAGTAGCAACAACATTCTTTATTCCATTTTGATAGAGTTGCAGGAAATCCATATATCCTTCTACAACAATAAAAGACCGTTTTTCTCGAGCTTCAGATCGTGTTCGCGAAAGACCATATAATATTTCACGCTTATTATAAATTGGTGTCTCAGGTGAGTTAAGATATTTTGCGTCGTTTTCACCACTCATATCTCTTCCACCAAAGCCTACGATACGATCACCTCTATTTGAAATAGGAAACATTAAACGGTTTCGAAATCGATCAAAAATCCCTTTATCCGTTTTTGTAAAAAGGCCACACTTTTCAATTACATCTTGGGATATTTTCTTATTCCTTATGACACTCAGCAGATGATCCCATCCATCTCCAGCGTAGCCTATATCAAAGGATTCTATTGTATTAGAATCTAGTCCTCTTGATTGCAGGTATTTTAGAACCTTTTTTCCATGTGTGGAATCCAAATTGTTTTTAAAGAAAGAAACAGCTTGATTATGGACATCGTAAAGCTGACTAAAAAATTTGTCTGATCCTTCATCTCGATTAACATTTAGTTCAATACCATATCTTGCAGCGAGTGTTTTTAATGAATCTACAAAGCTAATTTTTTCATATTCCATTAGAAATGAAATTGAATTTCCTCCAGCTCCACAGCCGAAACAGTGGTAAATTTGTTTGTCAGGTGCAACACTAAATGAAGGTGTCTTTTCAGGATGAAAAGGACAAAGGCCAAAATAATTTCTTCCACGTTGTCTTAATTCAACATAATCTGAAATAATATCTAATATTTCCGATGAATCTCTAATTTGATCAATTGTGTCTTGAGGAATCTGTTTCATAACTCATTAACTCTCTATTTTTTCTTTTACCCAGACTTTACCTTTTTCTATTGGTTCGTCAAGGTGATAAATATCTATGAGCCAATTACGGATTCCACTTGAATTATGATAGACATATGACTGAATCTTCATTGTAATCATATGTTCAGAGTTTGGAATAATATCAATAATCCAACATAGTAGAATTGCTACAACAGAAGCCTTTAATGAGCCTATAGCTATACCCATGATTCTATTAATTGATTTTACTCCTTTTGCAAGTAAGAACATTTGAACAAAGCGAGTTAACACTCTAGCAATAAAAAGTGTAGTAAAAAAAATAATGGAGAATGCAACAAAAATGATCAATCTCCAATCCAAAGGTAATTTTTCATAAATTATAGCTGCAAGAGAATAATAAAACTTAAATCCGGCAATTGATGAGACAATTAGGCCAATTAATCTTCCTGCTTCTTCTAGAAACCCTCGCTTATAGCCTATAATCCCAAAACTGATAAAAAGAAAAATAGCAACAAGATCAAAGGGGTGAATCAATCTGAAAGCCTTTTCTTTACTAACGACTGAACAACACTACCATCAGATTTTCCAGATGATATCTTCATAACCTTTGACATTACTTTTCCAATATCTTTGATTGATTCAGCCCCTGTCTCATTGATGATTGTATCAATTATTTCTTTTAAATCTTCTGTAGATAGTTCTTCCGGCAAATATTCTTTAATAATAGATAACTCATTTAGCTCAGCTTCAGCTAGTTCAATTCTATTTCCTTTAGTAAACATCTCAGCAGCTTCTTTTCTCTGCTTAGATGCTGTCTGGAGTATTTTTATTTCCTCTTCATCATTTAGTGGACCACCCTTTTCAATTGATTTATCTTTGAGTTTTGCAATAAGTGTCCGTAATGTGCGAACACGATCATTTTCACTGCATTTAAGGGCTATTTGCATCGCTGTTTGTAATTGCTTAATTAGAGCCATAAATAAACCTTAGTCAATTAAATGAAAAAATTGAATATTATTAATAATGTTAATATTTTTTATATAGATCAAGTTTTTTTGACAGAAAATGTTCCTTTTAGATAATCTTCTGAAAAAAGTTCTAATAAATCACCATTGGAAATCGGTCCAACACCACTGGGAGTACCAGTAAATAGCAAGTCACCTTTATCAAAGCTGATGATTTGAGATAATTTTGATATTAGAGTCGAAATATCAAAAACCATATCCTTTATATTTCCACGTTGAATCTCACGACCATTTTTACAAAGAAAAAAATCTTTTTTGATATTTTCCCAATTAATTTTTTCTGGTTCTGTAATTACTGCCGAACCTGGAAAAGATTTAGAATCAAACCATGGTAAACCTTTTTTTCTCATTTCATTTTGTCTTGGTCTATCAGTTAAATCTAAACCAAGACACCAATGTGAAATATAACTTTTAGCAGAATCTATAGATATATTAGATCCTCTATTACCTATAATAATGACAAGTTCAATCTCATGGTGAATTATTTTATCAGAAGAAATTTTAATTAGGTCACTTTTTGAAATACAAGATGATGCTTTTTGAAAAAACACTGGCTCTTTCGGGACTTCATTTCCGAGTTCTTTAGCATGGTTAGCAAAATTTTGTCCTACACAAAATATATTCAAGTTTTTCGCTCCTTCTTTCTTGCTGCCGGGAAAAGAATATTATTTAATATTAAACGATAACCTGGAGAATTTCTATGAAGAGAAAGATCAGTCGCTGGATCACCAACAAAATGTTGGTAATCCTCTGGATCGTGTCCTCCTAAAAAAGTAAATGTTCCAGCACCGAAGTTACCATGTATATATTTTACTTGTTCTTCACCTTCAACTTCCCCCATAATTACTACATGACTTTTTATCAGTGATCTTCTAAATCCAGTAGTCTGTCCCATAAAACCTTTAATGATTCCTAAATGATTTTGAGTGAGCATTGTAGGAATGGGATCATATTTAGCTGAGAATTGAAAAAGTGAGAAATAGTCAGCTTCAGCACCTCTAGTTGTAGGCCTATTGCTAGGAGGTATATCAATATCAGAAAATTCATAAATAAATGGATCAGGAATTATTGTGAAATCTTCAAAAGCAAGAGTTTGGTTAAAATCTAATTTAGATTGTGCATTTGGATCAATTGGTGTTCCATCAATTAATGTTTCAGCAATATCTACATTATTAGATGCTAAAGCAATATCATAAGAATCTGTTGCTGAACACATTGCAAATAAAAAGCCTCCTCTTCCAACAAATTTTTTTATTTCCCATGCCACAGCTTTCTTTTCTTCGCTAACAGTATTGAAGCCTAATCTTTTAGCCATAGATTCAAACTGAATTTGTTGTTCAATATACCACGGTGCATTATGGAAATTTCTGTAAAATTTTCCGTATTGACCTGTAAAATCCTCATGATGCAGGTGAAGCCAATCAAACTGATCTAGACTTCCGTTAAAAACCCCATCATCCCAGAGTGTTTTATATTCTATTTCTGCATATTCAAGGGCCATAGTTACGGCATCATCCCAAGGTTGTTTGTTCGGTGGAGAATAAATTGCAATTTCAGGTTTTTTTTCTAAAAGAATTACTTCCATGTTTTTTAACTTGACTTCGCCATAAATGTCAATAACATCTTGATCAGTTAAAAGTTCAATAATAACACCACGAATTTTTGATTCTTTCACAATAGCAGGATATTCTTCAAACATGAAAGAACCTCCACGATAGTTCAAGAGCCATTCAACATTAATTTCCTGGCTTAGTACCCAGTAAGCAATTCCATAGGCCTTAAGATGATCTTTTTGTAAAATATCCATAGGAATTAGAATTTTATTGGCGGATAAACTAGATAGAATAAAAAAAAGTATTTGAAACAAGTATTTCAACTGAATTAACTATCTTTGGTGATCTCTCTAAGACGGTACCTTACTGGTTCAACCAGTAGGCTGGTTGGAAAGTCTTCTAATACTTTAAAATACCATCGGGCTGCTTCTTCTCTGTCATGTAAGAACCTATCATAAATTTCAGCTGTCATTACAACAGCTAAATCTCCTAATGAAGATGTTTGAATAGAATTAAGTAATTCTATAGATTTTTTGTAATCGCCAAATTCCAAAGTTAACCCAGCTCTCCTAAACACAGCTTCATCAGCTATTGGGGCTTTTGGATAAGTTTCAGATATTGATCTAAAAAAAGAAGCAGCTTCGGATCGTTTTCCTTGTCTTAGTAGACTCTCTCCAATAATATATCCTTGGAATGCATCCTTTGAAATTTGATCTCCTTGAATATAATTCTCTTCGATAAATCCTTTTAATTCTAAAGCATCATTAAATAATATGTCTTTCAAATCCAGTTCTGAAAGCAATTTATTTAATAAAGTAATTGATGTGTTTATATCACCATTCAATAAATGAATTTGACATAGCTTGTATTCTAGATTATGTCCAGACGAATCAAGATGATTTTCCTCTAATTTTTTTTCAATATGGTTTATGGCTAAAGAATAGTCTCCTTTAGCCATAAATACGTCAGCAAGCCTGAGATTAGAATTAAGCTTTAATGTCTTTTCTTTTGAAGAACTTGCTGATTCAGAAAAAGAGGAGATTGCACCATCAAAATCACGTGTAATTTTATACTTTATTTCACCAAGTCTGTAGTGTGCTTTAGGAGGGAATGTTGTAGTAGGTAGAGTGGTCAAAATTGAATCATATAGTGAGAATGTTTCTTCTAGAGGTTTTAATTCTATTAACTCAACTTTTATTAAATTGTCTTCAAAGAAGATATTTTCTGGGAAATATGTAGCAATTGGACTCCATGTTATATTAGGGGTAATTTCTAGTTCATATGTCAATGCTAAACCAAACAGAGCTTCACCAATTGCACGAGTCTCCTTTTTGCTAGAAATTGAAAGTTGAGATTTATATAAAACCTCTAGTATATAGGTGTAGGCGTTAAGTGCTAATTTCAACTGATTCTCTTTTCTCAGGTTTTTAGCAAGAACTAGCCATTGATCTAAATCAGTCTCGTCCTTAATTCCAATTTCATTATACTGGTTAAAAGATTCTGAATAACGTTGGAATTTAAAAAGAAAATTACTGTATAAATATTTAATCACTTTATCATCATTTTTTGAGATATTGTCTAATAATTTTTTTTCAATGATTTCGTAACTATCTTCTAAATCAGACATTCGAAGTATTTGAACAGTTGCATTTCTTATCAGTTTTGGATTTTGCTTTGCAAAGAGTAAGTACTGGTTAGTAGCATTGCCATAGTCAAAATTTCGTTTATAAATATTACCTAATTCTAGGCTTAAAAAAGCTGGGTCTGAGAAAGATTTTCGACCAGAAGAAACTAATTGCTCAAACTCTTGTTCTAAATTGTGTTTGGAATACATTTGGATCAATACAAAATAAATTGAACGTGTTTCAACGAATTTCAATCGTAAAGATTGCCAATATTTTATTGCTCTCTCTTTTTCGCCATTAATTAAATATAGCTCTCCAAGTTCAACATGACTCTGAATATCATTTTTGAAAATCTCAATTCTATTTAAAAGTAAAGATTCTATTTTATCATATTTTTCCTGCTTTCGATATAATGATTTTATTTGGAGGAAAACACGAGTGTCCTTAGGATTTTTTTTTAGGATCTCTAGATATATAGTTTCAGCTTTTTCTATTTCTCCTATTCTTTCTAGTTGAATTGCGAGTCTAAATTGGTCTTTTGATTGATTTAATAAAGGAATATCAACGGGTATTTGAGTAGAAAGTGTATCAATTAAAATCAAAAATAAGTATTTATTTAAAACTTTCATCTTTTCCATTTTCTGGCAATTTATCAGATTCAGCCATTCTATTAAAGTAGCGCCTAATCATTAATAGATAATCTTGAGAATAACCTGCTTTTAATGCATTATTAAGTGATTCAATTGCTAGATTTCTACGTTGGCCTAGATTTGCTGGCAAACCTCCTGGTCCTTTATTATCGAAGTCTATTCCTTTGATTGCGATACGCCTTTCATCCATATCTTGATTTTTAAGGGACTTTTGGGAATCAAGCATTCGCGTGAGTATTCTTTCTTGCCTTTTTATAGTACGGCGATCAACTTTATTATTTTTCAAGTCATTAATTACTTCTTCCATTTCTTCGGCAATAATATCTAAACGCTCACCACTATGCTTAGAACCTCGCATTTCTTGAATAAGTGCTTCAATAGATTTTTTTAGTTGCGTTTGTTCAGCGATAAGTCTCTGCATTAGTTCTTTTTGTGAAGAAGCTGCCATCTGTCCTAGAGCAAGTTGTATACTTTGCGAATTAATTCCTTCTTGAGAATTTGCTATTTCACGCATTTTTTCTAAAAACTGTTCAAAACCCGAAGCTGAACCAGATGTTTTGATTTGTTCTATGGCAGAAATCATTGATATAGCTGCTTCATTCAATGACTCTACGGTTTTATCTTGCTCCCTAGCCGATTCTAATCCATTACGTTCTTCAAGTTTAATTAATGATTCATTCATGCCTATTGTAGCATTACCAATTGCTTTACCTATTTCAGGTGTTATTGAAAAGGTTTCTTTTGACAATATTATAAGGCTAGTAATCAACTGATTTAATTGATCTCTAAGTAATTGTTGACGAGAGGCCATTTGTCCAAGACGAGGACTGTTTCTTGGCAACTCTCGTGTTTCTCTTCTTAGTTGTTCCTGTTTTTTAGAAATAAATAAGCTGTTTTGAAGTATTTTTCTGATACGTTTTTCCATGTCATTTGATGTTTGATCCCTAAAATTCTTACTAATTTCTCCTACTTTATCATTTAATAACTCCAATTTATCTGATGCTAAAGTTGCTGTTGATGAAGCCTGGCTATAATTTTCTTTTTTTAGGGATTTTTCAGTAGAACTCATTTCATTATTGATTGATTCAAATAGATTAGAATTTGCTAGAGCATCAAGTTCTTCAGAGGGCATTTTTGCATAGGGTTGTATAGCTGTAGATGTTTCTTCAATAAGTTGTTCTATACGTTGAAATTCTAAATTATTTCTTTCTTGCTTAAACAAAAGTTGCTGAATTTTTTCTTCAGGAATAAATCCAATATCATCAGCAATTTGCTTTTGTTGTTTAGAAAGTTTTGAAATACGAGCAGACAATTCATCAATTTTTTGCTCAGCACGAACACGTTGAAAAATTTCAATAAATCTATCTAATTCAGTCTCCATGGTTTCAGTATTTTTTTGGAGCTCATTTAATGCTTTTAAAAGTTGATCAGGTGACATTTCCTTCATTGAATTCTGTAGGTCAGCCATAGACTCTAAAAGTTCAGTTGAAACAAGATCATTTAGTAATTCATTTAAATCTTTGAACTTATTGATTAGATCATTAGAAAAAAGGTTATGTTTTTCAGCTTCTTTCATTATTTCATTAAAAGTTTCTTGGATTGCATCAATATCTTTAAGTCTATTTTTGACCGCATCTAGTGATTCCTGGACATCTTTTCTCTCTTCCCATTCGAGATCTTCAGTTTTTAGGAGTTTTAACTCTATATCTTCAATAGACTTATTTATTTGTTCAAATTCTCGAAGAGTATCTCTTAGATTATTGTCTAATAGTTGCTCATTTTCCTCCGTTCTTGCAAATAGATCTGCTAATGAAGGGAAATTTGCTTTGAATTCTTTTGATATAGATTTTTTAGGTCCAGATATTAGATCGTTATCATAAAGTTCAAAATGGAACTTTACTTCATCCTCTGGCATTAATTCTAACCCTGATAAATCCCAATTATAGAAAATATCTTGAGAAGCAATTTCTGTTGAAATATTTGGGATTGTAGTTATACTTACGCGATTTATAGAGCCAAGATAATCTGGGTGCTTGGTTTCGAAAACAATTTGAAGTGTTGAGAAGCCAAAATCATCTTCAATATGAAGTTCAATTGGAATTGAAAAGTCACTTCCTAGTTCTGTTACATTTGAAGGTTCTAGAACTTCGATTATAGGGAATTCATCTGGTATAGGAAAAACTTTATATTCAATGGAGTTAAGGTTTCCAATGTTTCGCTCGTCAAAGATGTGTGATGTAAAGAAAAACTCTTTTTCTATACCAAGGATACCACTCGCTTTATTCTCTTCAATTGTTAAATTTTCTTTAATTTCTTTGTCTTCAACATTAAAAGTTTTGAGGAAGCCGTTGGAAAGATTTTTGTCAGATAAAATTTCTATATCAATAGTTGACCCAATGAGTCCTCGAATTTCTGCTACATTCCCACCCTGTTCAATCTTTTCTAATTTAGAATATAATGGTGGATTAACAGTGATTGAAAAGTTTTCTATCTTTGGACGGTCGATGACTTCTATTGAATGAACTGCTGAAGAAATTTCATCCCAACGTTCCCAAAAATTTTTAGCTTTAATGAAAGCTCTAAATTCTAGGTTTTGGAAAATTTTTCCTGTATTAAATTTAAAATAACCTTTTTCATTAGGTGTAAGCATATAAAAACTTTTATCATCAAGACTCTTGAACTCAAGCATTAAAGAGTCTTGGTCCTTACCCTCAATTGTAAAACTCAATGATGTTGAGTCACCTCCCATTATGGAAATATTACCGGTCAAATTATTAATTCGAAATGGGTGAGGTGGATTAAATATTGTCCGTGGATGAATCCAATGTCTTGCTGATTCTAAAAATTCAGGTAGGAAAGAAATAGAAATAATAAAAAATAATGAAAAGACTAAAATCGAAACTTTTCTTAATTCTATAGATCTAGAATTGTCTAATACGTCTTTAGGTGAAAGTTTTGTAAGTTTTGATTTAACTTCACTAATAAACTGTTTTGCTAAAGCTTTTGACCCAGTGTTTTCCCTTTTGAGTGAATTTTCAAGTTCTAATGCATTTAAAACATCACCATGCCGATTAAATGCAACACGTCCTATTTCTTCTGCAGAAGATTCTGTCTTGTAACGTTCTATTTTTTGATGTTTAATTCTTATAATTGCAAAAATAATAAAAGTTGTAATCGCAATTAACAAAGCAAGACCGACCAACCATGTACCGTAACGGACTTGAGGTGGAAGCCAAAAGATAGATTCAACTGAAAGTAAAATAAGAATAAAAAATATAAATAATGACATGCTAAACCAAAATAATAAGGCAATATCATTAATGATTTTTTGAAAAAGAAATCGTCTTAATATATTTTTAATTTCCATTTATTGAATTAGAGAGAAAATCACAATATTTGCACCCATTTTCAAAGCTGACAGTCTTTTATCTTGAGAATTATTATGCACCGACTGATCTTCCCATCCATCACCAAGATCAGATTCAAAACTATAAAATATAATCATTCGATCTTTTTCAAATAAGGCTAGGCCTTGAGGGGCTTTATTATCATGTTCATGTATTTTAGGTAATCCACCATTTATTTTGAAAAAAGAATAATAAATAGGATGATTAAATGGTAGCTCCACCCATTTTTTATTGGGAAAAACTCGTTTTATCTCACGTCTAAGAGATTTATCAAGACCATAATTATCATCTATATGTAAAAAACCTCCAGAGGTTAAATGTATTCTTAGATTCTCAATTTCTTTTTCATTAAGAAGTATGTTCCCATGTCCAGTTAAATATAAATATGGATATTTAAATATCTCATTATTCTCAAGAGATACTCTAGCTTCAATATTAGCAAGGTCTAGATAAGTATTAAGATTAATAAATTCTAAAAGATTTGGTAAAGAACTAGGATCACTATACCAATCACCTCCTCCAGAATATTTTACACGACAAATAGTCGGTTCCAAAATAGTTTGCCCAGAAATAGAACTGTGCATTAAGGAATACATAATAATAGAAAAGATTGAACTTAAAAACTTCATTTTTTATTTATAGAACTTACAAATCTTAGCTATTCCCAAAAGGTAAAAAAGACTATAAAAAAATGTATTTATCACTTTGATTTAGATTATTTAAGCGTTTATTTTGAATAGATGTTAGCTAAGCCCCAAATTTTTAGTTCGCACAAGCTTTTAATAGCAGTAATTATTTTACTGCAATCTTTATCATTCTCTCAAGATGAAAACAGAAGTAAAAAAGAGGTAGAAGAGGTTGTTAATGAGAAGAAATCTATTCTTAAGGTGGATAGAAAACGTTTTAAATTAAATTTTCCTGAATCCTTTGAAGAGGTATTGAAATCGATTTTAGCAGGAGAAAGAAAAGCAATTGAATCAATTTTTCGTCCCATGGAATTTCGTGAACCTATTGCAACAATTCCAGCTGAAGGCCGATTTGGAGTAGGTTTTTATGGTTGGAATGGGCTTAATTTTTTAAAAATTCATCCAAGATCAATTAGTTATTCGGAAGATGTTGAAGAAAAACTTCAGGAAATAAGTTTTTCCGGTAGAATGGGGTCTTTTCTTGAAATGGATGCTGGTCAGACTAACCTATCTTATGTTTTTTTTGGTAAAAGTTACGTTGATATATTGACGGGACTTGGTTTTAGATACTCATCAATATTTCCCTTTCCAAGGATGGAAATTAGTGATGATTTGGTTATTTCTGGCCCACCTAGTATCCCAGAATCATGGGGTATAGACAGAAAATTCTCTCCTTCTGTTTTAGAAATGAATCTTGTATCATCATATATAATGCAGTGGCATCCAAAATGGTTTTTTCATTTAAAATATTCTTATGGATTAAACTATGCTCGTTTTTATAAAGATGAAAGTTTGGATAGTTCTCCCTATGGTACTGGTACGTCATCATCATATTCACTAGGTCTAAAAATAATATCTGAATCTCCTACGGAAGCAAGATATGCTTGGGGTGTAGAATTAAGGCATATTTTTCATAACGTCAAAACAATCCAAGATCCTTTAGAATTAACACCTATCAAAGGTATGAAATTGCCTAATCTAGGCATCTTTTTTACGTTTAGTGCTTTTTATGGTGGACAAAAAACAGCTGGAGATGTGGGTAAAAAACTTTTTTTAGATAAAAATTATGTAGAAGCAAAATCTCAATTTCTTGAATTCATTAATTCTCATCCTAAACATGCTCGAATTCCAAGAGCAAAGAAACTTCTTGAAATTATTAATAAACGTATTCCATATCAGTTATATAATGAAGGAGAAAACTTCCAAAAAATTAATAAAATGGATTATGCAGCTGAAAAATATGTTGAAGCAATGAAAACAGCACAAGATACTTTGAAGGATCAATTAGAAAATAAGATAGATGATCTAGTAAAATATTATGTTGAAGAAGGAACTATATTTTTTGAAAAGAAGCAATATGACAAGTCTCTTGAGTTCCTCTCTAAAGCGGCCACTTTATCTGACAATGGAAAAAGAGCTCAGAAAAATTTGAAAGCAAAAATCCTTTTGCAACAAGGCAATAAGCTTGTATCGGCTGGATTATTTTCTATGGCAATTAGAAAGTATGATGAAATTCCTGCTTTAGACTCTTCAATGGAAATAAGTGCGAAGAGAGCAAGCATGGAAGCTGCTGTAAGAATGGTAGGAGATTTTAATAGAGCAAAAGATATAAAAAGTTTACGTCTTGCTCTAAAATCATTAAAGCTTGCAAAGGAAATTTTTCAACCAGCCGATTTTAAATATGAAAATTATATTACTTTACTAGAGCAACAACTTCTAGCTAATGATTCTCTATTGATTCGAAATAAAATGAATGAATCACTTATGGAATCAAGAAAAGTTCTATCAGAAAGACACTTGCCTAAGGTAGAAACAGGTATGCTAGGATCAGAGGTTGAAGAAATTATTGGAATTCCTGATGAAATTATTAAAGAATCTAAAGATAATGGTAAGACATATGAGATGTGGATTTATTATTTGCCAAATAATAAAAAAAGACTTCTATATTTTGAAGAGTACATCCTTTTTAAGTTGGAGACGGGCTAGTTATCATAGCAAATGGGCATTGCGCCTGACAAAGGCGATCTCTTGAAAAATTACTTTAAGTACTCCTGTAGCTGGAACCGCAAAAAGCATACCTAGTGGACCTAAGATTGTACCCCCAATGATTAAGGCTATCATAACGAGCATTGGATGAAGTCCAACACTTTTTCCAACAAGGGTGGGAGTAATTAAATTTCCTTCTATTTGTTGGACCAAAATAAACATTAGTATTATATCAAAAATAAAAAATGGTGATGGAAGTACGCCAAAAAGCATATGGGCTACGGCTTGTTCATTTCCTAGATTATTCATGAAAGCAATCATGATTGCTGGAATCATCCCAACAAAAGGGCCAATTAATGGGATTAAATTTGCTAATCCGGCGATTATACCAATAAACACGATCAAAGTCAAATTTGCTCCAGCTAGATTTAGAATAATAAGGCCAATGACTGACATTAGAGCAACACTAGCAGCTGATAAAAATTGGCCACGAAGATAGCTTGAGACGGATTTTTCTATATTAAATATTAATCGTAAACCAACCTCAAAATATTTATTTGAGACATAACCGACTAGAGTTTTTCTAAAGCCATGATATTCTGCAAGCAGGATAATAGTGAAAATTAGGATCATAGCAACATTTAATACGAAACTTCCAACAGCACTAGCTAGTGAGGCTAAATTATCGATTACAGTATTAATAAACTTTGTCAAAGTAGAGGCAAAATCACCTCCAGAAGAGACCATTCCTGATGCAAAACCTGGAATTGCATCCATAAATCTTTCTCCAAGAGCCTTAAACTCAGATGTTAGCGTTGTTGGGTCAACTCTTGAAGAAAACTCTGTAGCTTGAGCTGATAACTGAGATATAAAGCTGCCAATAAAAATTCCAATGCCGGCTAAGACACCTACAGTAATTAACAATACGCTTATTCCTCTGCTATGTATTTTACGTTCTAAATTATCTACTGAAGAGAGAAGCACAGTAGTAAAAAGAAAAGCAAATACTAGCATTAAAATAACATTAGAAACAAAGGGCCAGATAAACCAGATGAAGATTGTACCTACAACCCCTAATAATAATCTGTAGATTAATTGGAAATAATCAGTCTGCTGTTTCTTCATTAGAATCTGAACCCTTTTGTGCTTCAATGAGTAAGCGATTAGTACTCCTAAGTCTTTCGCCTAGCATACCACCAAGATTAAAAAGAATTTTATTGGCCATTTCAGGGTTTCTTTCTTGAAGCGATAGTAAATCAGCTGTAAAAAATCCAATAAGATGCGAATCTTCAATAGCAATAGCATTAGCGGATCTTGGCTCATCATCAAACAGAGCAAGTTCTCCAAAAAAGTCTCCCTTTTTTAAATTAGCAAGAACATTCTCATCTCCAGTACGTGTTCCAATTGTGATTTTTATTTCCCCATTCATGATGATATACATTCCTTCACCTGGTGCTCGGTTCTTAAAAACAAAATCATCTAGGCTATAATTTCTGTGGTGAACTAATTTTTCAAGCTCATTAAACTCTCTATTGCTAAAGCCCTTAAATACAGGAACTTGTCTTAAAGTATAAACAGTATCGCTTTCTGCGCGATTCCATCCTCGGAAAAGATTCGGCCAAACTGCATTCTTCACTTTTATCCTCACGTGTAATAGTTTATTGCTTAATAATAGTAACTTATTGCAGTTTTGGCAAGTAGTTTGAAGAATGGAAAATTTATTTCTCAAGCTTAATTTCTTTTGGATAAAAAGCATGAAAACTTCTTACATAATAATATTCTTTTTGATCTTATGTAGATTAGTTGCACAAACAGAAAAGATCGAAAGTGACATAAAATTTCATAATGAAGAATTAAATAAAATAAGAAGTGAGATAGCTCAATTTGAAAAGCGAATTAATGATAGTTCAAACCGTGAAAAGAGTGAAATAGAAAGACTTAATGAAATTGATGAGGAAATTTCACTTGTTAGAAATTTTATATTTCGCCTCCGTAAAGAAGAAAAAAGTAAAGAAAAGTTGATTTCTGAGGCAGAGAATATTATTTCTGAAAAAGAGTTAAAACACAATAATCTGCTAAATCGGTATGCACAGCGAATAGTCAGCACTTATAAAAAAGGACGCCTATCTGATTTAGAGAAATTACTAGATTCTAAATCTTGGGAACAAGCGGTCTATAGAGCTAAGTATCTAGAAATTATTTCTAATTATGATAAGTCTTTATCATCCGAAATAAAATTAAATCTCAATGAAATAAATTATCAAAAGAAAGCTTTGCAGTTAGAGCTAAATGAAATCAAAAAGATTGATAAAGAAAAAATTACAAGGAAAAAGTGGTTAGAGCAGCGAAGGAAAATACGTACTAAACAACTAGACAATCTAAAAAAAGATAGACAACAGATGATTGTAGCAATGGAGGAGAGAAAAAAAGCTGCTGGAGAAATGGAAAAGATTATTACTTCCCTTGAAAGAGAACGTGCTGTAAGGATTGCTGAGTTAGAAAGGAAAAGAAAAGAAATTGAAATGGTAGATTCAAAACCATTCAAAGAATTAAAAGGGAATTTACCTTGGCCAATTCAAGGAAAAGTTATATCTCAATTTGGTACCTTTCGTAATCCTAATTTGAAGACTCTTATAGAAAATACAGGTATAGATATTAGTGCCAATATAGGGGGGGATGTTAAATCAATTTATGATGGTATTGTTACTACAATTACTTATATACGTGGCTATGGGAATACAATTATTATTGATCATGGTGATGGATTCTATTCCGTGTATACGCATGTTACAGATATTGAAGTTGAAGAAAATAGTTATGTTGAGGCACTTGAGACAATTGCAAAAGTTGGTGATTCTGGATCTTTGGATGGTGTAAAACTGCACTTTGAAATATGGGCAAATCGTGAAAAGGTTAATCCTCAACTATGGTTAAAAAAAAGGTGAAATATCCCAGAATTATAGGTCAAGAAACCGTCTGGGAAAAACTCCTTTCAATTTATAGAAGAGATAAAGTTGGGAACGCTTATCTTTTTCATGGTTCAGAAGGTATAGGAAAAGAGGCCATGGCAATACAATTTGCTTCTCTATTGAATTGTAATGAAGCTGATAGTATGCCTTGCCTCAGTTGTGATTCTTGCCTGAAATTCAATTCTCTCCAACATCCAAATCTCACAATAATTTCTCCTTTCCCAATAGAAAAAAAAATCACCAAAGAAGATTCAGCACTTAAAGCTCTTTCACCAAAAACTTTGGAATTATTTTCAAAATTAATGTTAAATAAAGGAAAGGATCCTTATGTAAAACTAAAACTCCCTCGAGCAAATAGTATTTTAATTAATTCAATTCGAGGACTTAAAAAGAAAATTTATCTAAAAAACATTGAATTAGGTCAAAAAATGATTCTAGTTTTTGAGGCTGAAAAATTAATGTCTCAAGAAGGAGCGTCTGGTAATGCACTGTTAAAAATACTTGAAGAGCCACCTGCCTCAACCACATTTATTTTAACTACTGAAAAACCAGAAAGGTTATCTGAGACAATTCGTTCACGATGCCAATCCATTTTTTTCCCGCCAATATCGGAGAAAGAAATGGATAATTATCTAAAGAACACATATCAATTGAATGAAGAAAAAGCTTTATTTATTGCACGTCTATCCCGAGGGAATATGATTTTAGCTAGACAACTTCTTGATTATGATATAGATGATATAAAAGATGTTATTCAATCAATGATATCTTGGTTAGGATCAAAAAGTGAAAATGGCTGGCGGAAATTTCTTTCACATGTTGTAATAAATTATCGTTCAAATCCATCACATCTTTTTTTTCAATTTCAGCTTCTTAGTTTTTGGTTTAAGGATGCTTTTCTTTGCCAAAAATCTTGTGATAATTCTTATTATAATATGTCAATTATGGATAAAGACATAAAAGAATTCAATAGAATGTTTCCAAAAGCAGATTATGCAAAAATTATTGTTGCTATTGAAAAATGTGCTAATTCATTAAAGCAAAATTTTCAACTAAATTTAGTAGTAATGAATTTATTAATTGAAATTCACAATGGTTTAGGTGATCCTAGATGAGCAAATTTTATATATCGACACCAATTTATTATGTAAATGACAAACCTCATATTGGCCATGCTTATACAACAATATTAGCCGATGTATTATCGAGATATCATCGTGAAAGTGGAGATAATGTTTTTTTTCTAACTGGTTTAGATGAACACGGACAAAAGGTACAGCAAGCAGCTCAGGAAAAGAGCATAAGCCCTAAATCACATTGCGATGAAATGGCACCCCGGTATATTAATCTTTGGAAAGATCTTCATATTTCAAATGATGATTTTATAAGAACGACTGAAAGAAGGCATATTAAAGTAGTTCAATCTATCCTGAATACAGTTTATAATAATAATGATATTTATGAAGATGAATATGAGGGATTTTATTCAATCTCAGAAGAGCGTTTTATAACTGAGAAAGAAGCAGACTCAGGAGACTTTAGAGATATCAAGAGGATCAAAGAGAAAAATTATTTTTTCAAAATGTCTAAGTATCAAGAAACTTTAATTAATCATATTAGTGAAAATTCTAGTTTCATTCAACCAGAACATAGAAAAAATGAAGTCCTTAGTTTTTTAAAACAACCACTTGGTGATTTATGTATTTCTCGGCCAAAGTCAAGATTAAGTTGGGGAATCGAACTTCCTTTTGATAAAAAATATGTTACATATGTTTGGTTTGATGCTCTGATAAATTATGTTACCGCAACTGGCTATGGAACCGATGATAATTTGTATAAGAATTGGTGGCCTTGTAATTGTCACCTAATAGGGAAAGATATTTTGACCACACATGCGGTTTATTGGCCTACAATTTTGATGTCGGCAGGTATACCTCTTCCACAATCAATATTTGCTCATGGTTGGTGGTTGGCTGGCGAATCAAAAATGAGCAAATCAATTGGCAACGTAGTAAACCCTCTTGATCTTATAAAAGATTATGGAGTTGATTCTGTTCGTTACTATCTAATTAGAGAGATGGTATTAGGTCAAGATGCAAGTTTCACTTTAGAATCTTTTGTTAAGCGCTATAATAGTGATCTGGCAAATGATCTTGGGAATTTGGTAGGAAGAATTACAACTTTGATAGACCGGCACTTTGAAAGTTGTATTCCAGAAGGGCTTGCATTGGAACCAGCTGAACAAACTTTAATAAAAAATTCAGATAAACTGCATGAGGTAGTATCGAAACATATATCATTGATGAGACTTAGTGAAGCGGTTGAAGAAATAATGCAATTTGTAAGATCAATTAATCGATATATGGAAAGATCCAAACCATGGAAACTGGTAAAGGACAATATTGATAAGGCTGGTTCCGTTCTTTTTGTTGCTACTTATTCACTAGTGAATGTTCTGAAGTTACTTCATCCAATAATGCCAGTAAAAATAGAAAAAATCCTAAAAATGATAGGTCTTGATATAGTTAAAGGATCAAAACAAGTTACACCAGGACAGTTAATTGGAAAATTTGAGATTCCCTTTCCAAGAATTGAATTAGCAAAAAATAATAATTCTGAAATAGAAAAGGAGCATATTATGACTGATAGCAAAATAGAAATAAATGATTTTGCTAAATTAGATCTTAGAACTGCTGTTGTGAAATCTGCGGAAAAAATTGATGGAGCTGATAAGCTACTCAAGCTTCATTTGGAATTAGGAAATGAAGATCGTCAAATAGTAGCAGGAATTGCTGAGAATTATTCAATTGAAGATATCATTGGAAAGACAATTGTAATTATTGCCAATATGAAACCTGCTGTTATACGCGGAGTAGAATCGAATGGTATGTTGCTTGCTGCAAGTACTGATGATTCCGTAACAGTTTTAACAATAGATAATCCCGAAATTGGTTCGGGCATTAGAGTTTCTTAATATTTTCATTAGTGTCTTAGTCATTTGTTTATAGATACCCACGCTCACCTTTATTTTGATGATCTTAATGACCAGCTTGAATCAGTAGTAAATCGTGCAATAGAAGAATCTGTGAAATATATAATTTGCGTAGGGACGGATCTTAGTTCTTCAAAAGCCTCAATTGCTATTTCCGAAAAGTTTAAATGTGTTTATGCTACTGTTGGTATACATCCACATGACGCCAAAGATGCTCCATCTAATTTCTTAGATATTTTGGAAGAAATGATTTTGCACCCTAAAGTCGTAGGTTTAGGAGAAATGGGACTTGATTATTTCCGAAATCATTCATCTGTTAATGAACAGCGTAAAGTTTTTTCTTCACAACTGCTTTTAGCAAAAAGGCTTGATGTTCCAGCGGTAATTCATAACCGTAATGCAGATGAGGATTTACTTAATATTGTAGAAGAAATTAGTCCGACTAAAACTGTTATTCATTGTTTTTCAAGTGATGTTGCTATTGCTGAAAGAGCTATTATTGCTGGTTGCCATCTGTCTTTTACCGGGAATATTACTTTTGGCAATAATCATACAGAATCAGTATTAAGGGTTGTTCCAATTGAAAAAATAATGCTAGAAACAGATTGTCCATTTTTAGCTCCTGTTCCAAATCGAGGTAAAGTGAATGAGCCTTCCAATATTCCCCATATTGCGAAGAAAATTGCTGAGATTAAAGAAATTGAATTAGGAGATGTTGCTAATTTTACATCTACCACAGCCCAAAATTTTTTCGGACTTCCTTATTGATAGATAAGGCAAAAAAAAAGTGGGGTCAACATTTTCTCGCTGACACAAATTTACTTAGAAAAATTGTTAAACTAATTGATCCTTTAAAATCGGAGTCATTACTAGAAATTGGTCCTGGTGGTGGCGCATTAACAGAATTATTAGACCCTTATGTTAAAGATTTGATTGGTGTAGAAGTTGACAAAAAACTGTTCAAAAAATTGTATTCACGGAATGACCTTCCAAATAGTTCTTTTATATATGGGGATTTTTTGAAACTAGATTTATCAACATTAGTTTTTCAAACTAGTAATATTCGACTTGTTGGGAACCTTCCATATAATATATCATCCCAGATTATTTTCCATATTCTGGAAAAGGAGAACTTTTGGAAAGATTGTCATTTTATGGTTCAAAAAGAAGTAGGAGAAAGGATGGCAGCGTTACCTGGTTCAAAAACTTATGGAAGACTTTCTGTTAATATTCAAGCGGTAGCTAGCGTCAAAACAGTTTTGAAAGTTCCAGCAGAAGTTTTCGTGCCAAAACCAAATGTTGAATCAGTTCTGGTACAAATTAAACCATTATCTAATAATTTTTTAACTAAAGCTGAAAAAAATGCCTTAGATAAAATTACTCGTCTTGCTTTTGGTCAAAGACGAAAAATGCTTCGTAATTCACTCTCATCAATAAAAATCAACAACTCTATTCTTGATCTTTCCCAAAGGCCTGAAATGTTATCTATATCTGAATTTAGAATGCTTGCCAAGTGGGTTGCATTAAAAAAAAATAGTTAATGGTCCCTTTGAGGTTAGTATAATCTAGATTAAATTAGAAGCTTGCTAGGAAAATTATTAAAACAAACAATAGGTATTAAAACTAATGGCGTCAGATGCAAATAGAAGTTTAAGTCGTTATCTAGAAGAAATCGGAAAATATGAGCCTCTAGCACCTTCAAGAGAAATTGAGTTGGCCCAGCGAGTGAAACAAGGTGATGCTATCGCTTTAAATGAGTTAACGGAGGCAAATCTTCGTTTTGTAGTTTCGGTTGCAAAAGATTATCAAGGTCAGGGTCTTCCTCTTACAGATCTCATTAATGAAGGGAATCTTGGTTTGATAAAAGCAGCGGAAAGATTTGATGAAACTAGGGGTTTTAAATTCATTTCCTATGCTGTCTGGTGGATTCGACAATCTATTTTGCAAGCTCTTGCTGAACATTCTAGAATTGTTCGATTACCGCTAAATAGGGTGGGTACAATTAGTAAGATAACTAAAGCCGCGGAAAATCTTGAATCGGAATATCAACGTCCCCCCAACGAAGAAGAAATTGGAAAACAATTGGAGATGCAGGGTGAAGAAGTAACAGATGCTATCCGTATTTCTCGGCGACATCATTCTCTTCATGCTCCTTTTAGGGATGGTGATAAAAACTCTTTAATGGATGTAATTGAAGATGAAAATCAAAGACCGCCTGAGACAGGACTTATGGGCGAGTCATTAAAGGAGGAAATACGTCAATGCCTCGAATCTCTTAAGGATAGAGAAAAAGATGTTATAAAAATGTATTTTGGTATTGGACGTGATTATGCTTTGACTCTAAATGAGATTGGAGAAGAATTCAATCTTACTAGAGAACGTGTTAGACAAATTAAAGAAAAAGCTATTCGTAGGTTGCGTCATAAGTCGAGAAGTAAAAGTCTGCGAAATTATCTTGGTTAGTTTTAGGAAATACAATCAATGATTGAAGTGTCTGTAAAAAAAGGTGAGGAACTTGAAAGAGCCTTACGTCGATTTAAGAAAAAATATGAGAAAGCTGGAATTCTTCGAGAGGTTAGGAGGAAATCTTTCTATTTAAAGCCCAGTGCAGAAAAAAAACTCAGAAAATCTAAAGGTCGCAAATAGTATCTTTTTATATTATTTACCTTATTTATTTTTTATTCTAAATCCAGATTTGAATTATCGAATCTGGATTTTTTTTAATAATATTTATTAGTTTGATATTTTTCTAATTCTTTATAAATGAACAAAAAGATATTAATTGAATCTATTTCAGGAATAAGAGGGATAATTGATCAAGGCCTCACCGACTTTGTAATATATGATTACACGAATGCTTATCATAATTTTTGTCCAGAAGGAAAGATTGTTATTGGCCGAGATAGTCGACCTTCTGGAGCTTTTTATGTAAAAAAAATCACTCAGTTCTTAAATGATTTAGGAAGGACAGTTATTGATTGTGGAATTGTTCCGACACCAACTGTACAATTTATTGTAGAGGATAGTGATGCAGTTGGTGGTATCGTTGTAACAGCTAGCCATAATCCTGCTGAATGGAACGGATTAAAGTTTTTAGCTTCTGATGGATGTTTTTTAAATGGGGAAGAATTTCATTCATTCATTAATCTTAAAGGAAAAGAAATTAAAAAAATAAATAGTGTTGGTAATAAAATTAAGTCTGAGGATGCAATTGATCAGCATATTTTAAAGATTTGTAATCTTAAATGGATTGATATTGAAAAAATTAAGCGTAGGAAGTTCAGAGTTGCTATTGATACTGTTAATGGAGCAGCAGCTATTGCCTTACCCAAAATTTTATTAAAACTTGGATGTGAAATAGTTACCATTAATTGTGAAACATCAGGCCATTTTACAAGAGGGACTGAACCTTTGCCCGAAAATTTAATAGATCTGTCTAACCTTGTATTGGAATCAAAGAGTGATTTAGGTTTTGCTACTGATCCTGATGCTGACCGTCTAGCTGTAATAAATAATAAAGGAAAAGCTATTGGTGAAGAGTCTACTCTGGTGCTTGCAGTTGATAGTTTTCTCAGGAAAAATAAAGTTAAATCACCAATTGTGACAAATTTATCCACGACTTTAGCAGTAGAAAAAGTTTCCGAAAAATACGATGTTAAAGTTTTAAGATCAGCGGTTGGTGAGATTAATGTAGTTGAGATGATGAAAAAATATGGCTCTATAATTGGAGGTGAAGGAAATGGTGGGGTGATCTTAAAAGATGTACACTTAGGACGAGATTCTTTGGTTGCGGCTGTGTTAATTCTTAACCGACTTGCATTGACTAATTCTACTATAAGTGATATTATGCTAAATTTTCCGCACTTTGAAATTATTAAAGAAAAAATTTCGATTGATATATTAAAAGACGATTTATTTGATTTGATTTCATCATCGTTTAATAATGCCCAAATATGTTGGGATGATGGGTTAAAGCTATCTTGGGAGGATCGTTGGATACATATTAGAAAATCTAATACCGAACCTATTTTAAGAATATATGTTGAAGCTTCAACTTTAGAACAAGCTAAGAATCTTGTAAATATGGTAAAAACCATTGTTAGTGGATAATATATTATACTGAAGGTATTAAACTTAGTACTATAAACATTTGAATTGATTTTTAGATAAAAATTTTTATTAAGGGCATCTTATTATTTAAGGGATAATAATTGATGAACAAGATCTATTCCTAATTTTTCAGAAAAAATGATATCACTCGATCTTAAAAAAGGTGATGAGTTTGAGCTCAATATTGAATCATTAGCCTTTGGAGGTAAGGGGGTTGGGCATTTTAATAACTATGTCATTTTTATCAGGGGAGGAATTCCTGGCCAACGTTTATTAGTTAGATTAACTAATCGTCGAGATAAATATGGTGAAGGGAAAATTCTATCTGTAATTAATGATTCTCAACATAGTGTAAACGCACCTTGTAAACATTTTCCAACTTGCGGTGGTTGTTCGTTTCAGCATTTAGCTTACAAAAGCCAAATAGATGAAAAAAGAAAGCAAGTTATAGATATCTTTAGACGAATTGGAAACATAGAAAATCCTAATATTCAAACTATAATTCCTGCTGATGAAATCTATCATTATAGGAATAAAATGGAATTTTCTTTTTCTAATCGGAGATGGATTCTGGAAAATGAGATGGGGAGTTTTAATAATAATGATGAGTTTGCGCTTGGTCTTCATATTCCTAAAAGATTCGATAAAATTTTAGATATAGATTTATGTGATATTCAAAAACCAATTGGAAATAAGATTCTTAAAATTGTACGTGATGTAGCAAAAAAAAATGGATTAGATCCTTATGATATTAAGAAACATTCTGGTTTCCTTAGGAATCTTATCATAAGAGTTGGTGAAAGAACTAATGAGGTAATGGTTAATATTGTAACTTCACGAGAAGATAAAAATAAACTAACTCCAATTATTGATAGAATAAAAGAAGTCGATCCTTCAATTAGTTCGATAGTGAATAATATTAATCGCAGAAAATCAGGTGTATCATATGGAGAATGGGAAATACTTCTTTATGGAAAACCTACAATAACTGATTGTATAGGAGATTTCAAATTTGAAATCTCCGCTAATTCTTTTTTTCAAACAAATACTAGTCAAGCTGAAAACCTTTATAAGGTTGCTAAGGATTTTATTGGTTTTAAAGGTAATGAGATTCTTTATGATTTTTATTGTGGGACAGGATCAACTTCCATATTCATGGCTAATAATGTTAAAAAAGTTTATGGTTTTGAAGCTGTTCATTCAGCCATTGAAGATGCTGAAAGAAATGCGGTGTCTAACTCAGTAACAAACTGCTATTTCTTTGAATCAAACCTTGATAAATTTTTTAGAGAATCTTCTATATTGTCAGAAATTGAACTCCCAGATATAGTATTAATCGATCCTCCTAGGCCAGGTATGCATCCAAAATTCGTAAAAGATCTTATAAAAATGGATCCCAAAAAAATTTTATATATTTCATGTAACCCTACTACTCAGGCTAGAGACATTGCTTTACTAATAAACAAAGAATTTTCTCTTGTTAAGTTGGGTATGGTAGATATGTTTCCACATACTCCTCATATAGAGACAATATGTTTACTAGAGAAAAATTGAAATTATGTGTATTTTTCATTTCTTATTTTATTTCAAACTGAATAGGTAAATTATATTCATGCCACAATTTCTAAGGAACATTGTGAGGAGCCCATTCGCTCAAATTATTACAGGCCTTTTCCTAACCATGTTGTTTGGAGGATGGGCTATTGGTAAGTTAGAATTTAGTGATATAACTGATGGGAATAATCCTTTCTGGTGGGCAATTGTGACGATGACAACAGTTGGTTATGGAGATTTTTCTCCAGAAACACCTGAAGGTAGGCTTATTGCAATTGTAATAATGTTTGCAGGTATTTCACTTACAGCTCTTCTTACAGCTACAGTATCATCAATTTTTGTTGCAAAAAGGATTAGGGAGGATAAAGGTTTGGAATCATTGAATATATCAGAACATATTTTACTTTGTGGGTGGAACAGAATGGTAGAAAGTCTAATCGATTCTCTACAATCCATGAATGATTCAAATAAACTAAATATTGTATTGATTAATAATGAAAACGAAGATACAATTTCAGCAATTCGAAATAAATATAGTGATATCAAATTCCGATTTGTTAAAGGTGATTTTACCCGGGAAACAATTTTAGAGAAGGCAAATCTTTCACTTGCAAAAACAGCAATAATTATTCCAAGTGACAACTTAGAGGCTGGTGGACATCCAGATGAAAAGACAATTTTTGCTACTTTAACAATCAAAACAATGGCACCTAGTATTAAAGTGATAGCTTATATCACAGAACGAGAGAATCTTACTCATATTAGGCGTGCAAAAGCTGATGAAGTAATTATGAGTGATGATATTGGTGCATATATGGTTGCTTCCCATGTTATTGATCCTGGAGTTCCGCAAACAGTGGAATCATTAATGAATGCACATCACCAAGCCTTTCTTAAGCGGGTAGTGATTCCTGAAGAATATGTTGGAAAATCATATAATGATCTTTTTCATTTTTACCATTCTAAAGGATGGGTTTTAATCAGTGTTTTTTCTGAGGAGGAACAAATAGGAATTGGTGAGATTCTTTCCTCAGATTCATCAGCATTGGATGCTTTTATTGAGAGGAAACTTAAGGAAGCTGGCCACTCACTAGGGGAAGAAAGCAAAACGGCAGTGGTTATAAATCCTAAGGAAAATTATATTATTAAAGACAATGAGAAAGCTATAGTTATTCAATAGGTGTATTATGAATGATATCGAAAAATATATTAATTATCGAATTTTTAATAATCTTGATAAAAAACAAATAAGTCGTTTTGAAAATGTAATCGAACATAGAACATTTGTTTCTGGAGAGATAATTTTTTCTGAGGGAGAAATAGGTGACTCGCTTTATCTTTTAATGGATGGAGAGGTTGAAATAAACCAAGCACTTACTCTTCAATTGAGTAAAAATGATTATGACACACGGGAGAAATCTATTGTTAATTTATCTAGCGAAATTTATCCTGTATTTGGAGAAATGTCATTACTAGGTACAGATGATAAAAGAACCGCGACAGTTAAGGCAATTTCTAATTGTAAAATGGGAATTATAATGAAACAAGATCTTTTCCAGATATGTGAGTCAAATCCTGAAATTGGTTTTATTATTATGAAGAACGTTGCTTCAATTGTAACTGATAACTTAATAAATGCGAATACAAACGTTCTTAAGTTAACTACAGCATTTAGTTTAATACTCGAAAAATAGGTGCTCTTTTAAGTTGTCTTCTAACGACACTATATCAAAAGTCTACAAACCTAATCATGTTGAGAGAAGATGGTACAATCATTGGGTTAAGATGAACTATTTTCATGCAGAGGTTAATCCTAATCGTAAGCCATACACTATAATTATCCCGCCACCAAATGTGACAGGAAGTTTGACAATTGGTCACGTTTTAAATAATACTATTCAGGATATTTTAATAAGACGAGCTAGAATGAAAGGGTTCGAGGTATGCTGGGTACCTGGAACAGATCATGCTTCCATAGCAACAGAGACAAAAGTCACCAATATGTTAACAGAAAATGGATTAGATAAAAATGCCATGGGTCGTGAAGAATTTCTTGAACATGCTTGGAAATGGAAGAGTGAATATGGGTCACTTATTATTAAACAGTTAAAAAAGTTAGGATGCTCTTGTGATTGGGAAAGGGAGCGTTTCACTATGGATGATGCTTATTATAAAAGCGTAATTTCAGCTTTTATTCGACTCTACAATAAAGGACTGATTTACCGTGGAAAGCGCTTGGTCAATTGGTGTCCAGCAACTAAATCAGCTATTTCTGATGAAGAGGTTATTTACAAAGAAACTAATGCAAAATTGTGGTACTTAAAATATCCTATTTTTGAACAAGATGGATTTTTAACTGTAGCTACAACTCGACCTGAGACAATTTTGGGCGATACAGCGGTTGCAGTTAATCCAAAAGATAAACGATTTAAAAAGCTGGTAGGGAAATCAGTCAAACTACCTTTAACAGATAGGATAATTCCTATTATAGCTGATGATTTTGTTGATCCTGAATTTGGCACTGGATGTGTTAAAGTAACTCCCGCGCATGATCCCAATGATTTTCAATTAGGACAAAATCATAATCTTGAATTCGTTAATATTTTTAATCCTGATGGAACACTTAATAATAAGGTTCCAAGTGAATATATAGGTTTGGATAGATTTGATGCTCGAGAAAAAGTGATTGCTAGTCTAGATAGCTTAGGACTTTTTGAAAAATCAGAAGATTACATTACAAGTATTGGATTTTCAGAGAGAGGGGGTGTTCCAGTAGAGCCCTACCTTTCTGAGCAATGGTTTATGTCAATGAAAGAACTTTCTAAGCCAGCTTTAGATGCTGTAAGAAACGGAGAAATTAAATTTTTCCCATCCCATTGGAAAAAAACTTATGAACATTGGATGACCAATATTCAAGACTGGTGCATAAGTCGACAATTATGGTGGGGACATAGGATTCCAGTTTGGTATTGTTATGGAAAGAACAAAGGGGACGAGACACAAAGATGTCAAGAGATAATAATTTCTGAAAATTGTCCAGATGTTTGTCCTAACTGCGGTTCAAATGAATTAGTTCAAGATCCTGATGTACTTGATACTTGGTCTAGTTCATGGCTATGGCCAATTGGTGTTCATAATTGGCCAGATGAAAGTGAAGATTTAGATTTTTTCCATCCAACCGATGACTTAGTAACAGGACCAGATATCATTTTCTTTTGGGTAGCACGTATGGTGATGGCAAGTATTGAGTTTAAAGGTGAAATACCTTTTAAAAATGTTTATTTTACAGGAATGGTTCGGGATTTGAAGGGTCAAAAAATGAGTAAATCCCTAGGTAATTCACCAGATCCATTAGTTCTAATAGATCAATTCGGAGCCGATGCATTAAGATTCGGTATAATGCTAATTGCTCCACAAGGGCAAGATATCCTCTTCTCAGAAGAACGTGTAGAGGTGGGTAGAAACTTTATGAATAAAATATGGAATGTTTCGCGTTTTTTAAGACTCGCTGGAGAAAAAATTGAAGTTCAGCACATCTCAAATTTTGAAAGAGATGCCTTAAATCTTTCTGACAAATGGATTGTAAGTACCCTTAATCGTACTATAATTGAAGTGAATAAAAGTTTTGAAAAATATAGGTTCAATGAGGTGGCAAAAAAGATTTATGATTTTACTTGGTCTGATTTCTGCGATTGGTATGTTGAATCAATTAAGTCACGACTTAATAGTGAACATAAGGATGAAAGACTTCTTGCATATAGTATTGCAAATTATATTATTGAAAATATTTTAACATTGCTTCATCCTTTTGCTCCATTTGTTACAGAAGAGCTTTGGCATAGATTAAACAATGAAAGAAAAAATGATATAATTGTAGAAAGTTGGCCCAAGGGCCAAGATGACTTAATTGAAACTATTGCTGAGGAAAACTTTAAGGAAATTCAAGAAATAATAACAAGTGTAAGGATTGTAAGGTCTGAGATGAATATTCCGCCAGGAATCCATATGAATCTTTATATACGCTGTGAAAATCCTAATAAATTAATACCAAACACTCAAATAATTTGCGACCTAGCAAAACTTGATAATTTGGTCATTAACGTTGATATCGAAAGACCACAACAATCTGCGACAGTAGTATTAGGTCAAAAAGAACTATTTATACCTTTAGGTGATCTTATTGATATTGACGAAGAGAAAAAACGTCTTGCAGAAAAAATCGAATCGTTTGATGGTAAACTCAGATTAATTGAAAAAAAATTAAACAACTCTAATTTTATTGAGCGAGCTCCCAAAGAAGTAGTTGACAGAGAACGAAAAAAGTTTAGTGATATGAAAGAAAAACGTGCTAAACTGGAAAACAATATTAGTTTCTTTAAATGAATAAATTATCCATTTTTATATTTCTTGTTTCAGCAGTTTTTTGCCAATCTCAAAAAGCTGTTATTACACTTTATAATGACGGTTATGGGCTAATACGTCAGCCGGTAACTTTCCAAGTTCAAACTGGTGCAAATAATTTATCTTATCCTGATCTTCCAGTTAAAATAGAACCGGGATCAGTCTTTCTTTCAATTTCTAAAGGGACTATTCTTCGTCAAAAATATAACAATAATGTTTATGACTCTTTTTCTTTCCTAAATAATAGCCTTGGAGAGGATATAATACTTAAGATGAAAGGGTCGAAATCAGTTAAGGGTAGACTTATTGATGTGAATAATCGTTGGTTGTCGTTAAAATCAAAAAATCACATACATATTCTAAATATGAATGAAGTAATTGAAATTACTATTGGAAATAAAGTTAGTAATATTCAAGTAACACCATCAATGGAATGGGAAATTAACTCACAATTAAATACTACAATAAATGGAGAAATTGTTTATATATCTGACGGCTTCGATTGGAATGCAAATTATAGACTAATTATTTCTTTAGATGAAAAGCAAGCAACATTAGTTACTCAAGCTGAAATTTCTAATAATACAAATCAAAATTTTTTAGGAGCTTCTCTACAGTTAGTTGAAGGTAATCTAAGGCGGAAACGAAATAATAGTCTACAACCACGTTTAGCACTTCAGACTGAAGGTGCAAAAAAGAAAAATATTTTCAATCTTGAATCGTCAGGTGATTTTGTCCTTTATACACTTGCGGAATCTTTAACTTTGCCGAAAAGTGAGTTCGTAACAGTATCTCTCTATCCAGATACTGAAGTAAAACTGGATAGAACGTATGTTTTTGAAAATGAGGAAAAAATAAAAAGTGAAGAACCTCTTAGTATAGAAATTTCATTTAGAAATAGTGAGAAAAATATGAATATTCCTCTTCCTGCCGGTAGATTACAGATTTATCAAAGAACAGAAAATGAAGGTATAATTTTTGCAGGAGAGGATTTCCTTCCTCAAACAGCTAGTGGTGAAGATGTTACTGTTGTAGCGGGTCGAGCTTTCAATGTTATAGGTAGACGAACAGTGATAAACTATGACAGAAAGAAAAAGAGTGAAGAAGCTACAATACTACTTGAGTTGAATAATAAAAGGAAGGATAGTATAAATATACGTCTTGTAGAACATATTTTTGGTGATTGGGTAATAAAAGACCCTTCTCATGATTATCGAAAAATGGATTCTGAAACAATCCAATTTGATATAAAAATAAAGGGATCATCATCAGAAAATGTTACCTATACATATAGGAAAGAATGGCAATAGTTTGAAATAATTCAATTATTTTATTTAAGCAAATATTTCCTCAATAAGAAAGAAACTGGGGAAGGGAAATATGATTTATAACCAAACTTTGAATTCTAAAACTCCGGTCCAATATATAAAGGGTATTGGTCCAAAACGGGCTTTAGTTTTAAATAAAATTGGTATAGAAACAGCTATTGATCTTCTTTATTTTTTTCCAAGAAGGCACTTAGACCGTACATCAATTACTCCAATAAAGAAAATAATTAGAGGGAAAAAAGTTACTATAGTTGCTACTGTTGAGGCTAGTGGACTAGTACAAGCTCGAAGAAGAAAATATTTTCAGTTGATAGTAAATGATGGAAGCGCTTTTCTAAAATGTATATGGTTTAATAATCCTAAATACGTTGAAAATCTTTTTTCTATTGGTAATAAAGTGGCATTTCATGGAAAAGTTGAATTTTACAATGGTTATCAATTAATTCACCCAGAATATGATATTTTGAGCGATGCGGAATCTGAACCACTTAACACTGGTGGAGTTATACCAATATACTCCTCTAATGAAGAGTTAAAAAAAATAGGTCTCGATTCAAGAGGATTTAGAAGGATCATTAAGTATTGTTTAGATAATTTTGATTTTGATAACGAGGAATTCCTTTCCGATAGGATAATTGAAAATTATAAATTGATTTCTTTAGAGAGAGCTTTAAAGTTTATTCATTTTTCTCAAGAAATAGATCAGTTGTCAAAGGCAAAACATCGTCTCAAATTTGATGAACATTTTTTTCTACAGCTACTGATAGCGCTTCGAAAATTAATTAATTCAAAAAGACATGGAAAAGTAATCCCCAATAATGGTGCTTATGTTAAAAGAATATTTAATTCAATTAGTTTTGACTTAACAGGAGCACAGAAGAAAGCACTTTCTGAAATCCATTCTGATATGGCTTCACGAAAGGTGATGAACCGTCTCGTTCAAGGAGATGTAGGTTCTGGTAAAACGATTGTTGCCATATTAGCTTCAGCTATTGTGGCTGGAAATAATTTTCAGGTTGCTGTAATGGTACCAACAGAAATTTTAGCTTACCAACATTATAGTGTTTTTAAAAGTTATTTTGATAAAGTGCGAGTTCCTGTAGGTCTTCTTGTTGGGAAACAGAATTTGTCAGAGAGGAAAAATCTTCTTTCTGGAATAGAGGATGGTAAAATAAGAATTGTCATAGGTACCCATGCAATAATCCAGAAAGAAATTAAGTTTCAGGATCTTGGATTAATTATCATAGATGAACAGCAGCGATTTGGGGTTATTCAGCGAGGGAATCTTGTAGATAAAGGATTGGATCCTCATGTACTTTCAATGACAGCAACACCTATTCCTCGTACTCTAGCTAATACATTTTATGGAGATATGGACCTTTCCTTAATTAATGAGATGCCAAAACATCGCAAACCAGTTACTACTAAGGTAGTAAACCAGAAAAGTTTAGAGAAAGTCTATGGCTTTATGGAGTCAGAACTTGAAAAAGGTCGCCAATGTATTGTTATTTATCCGCTTATTGATGATTCTGAAAAATTAGATCTTGAAACAGCTATTAATGGGTTCGAAGTGCTTAAGAGGCGTTTCCTAGATTATTCTGTGGAACTCGTTCATGGCAGAATGAAACGTGAGGAAAAAGATAAAATTATGTCGAACTTTTCCACTAACAAGATAAAGTTATTAGTTTCGACAACGGTTATTGAGGTTGGTATTGATGTTCCCAATGCAACAGTAATGCTTATTGAGAATGCTGAACGATTTGGTTTGACTCAACTGCACCAACTAAGAGGAAGAATTGGAAGAGGTTCAGAAAAAGGTTACTGTATATTGATCCATAGAAAGATAACAGAGAATTCAAAAAAACGTCTTAGTATCATGGAACGTACTAAAGACGGGTTTGAAATTTCAGATGAAGACCTAAAGCTAAGGGGTCCAGGTGAATTTTATGGAACTCGACAACATGGTTATCCTATTTGGAAAATAGCAGATATTGTTAATGATGGAACAATCATTCGCGATGCTCAAAAAGCAGCATCAAATATTATCGATGATGATAATAATCTGATTAAAATTTCAAATGAAAAAATTAGAAAAAGATTTTTCCAAGAATATCAGGGAATGCTTAATATGGTTAACATAACGTGATTATTTTATGAAGAGTATTATCCATTGTTCACTTTGTGGAGATAGGAATTTAACGATTGTCCTTAAAGCGAAGGACTGGCTTGTAACCAAGGAAATTTTTGATATATTTGAATGTTCTAGATGTAAATCTCGCCATACTTCTCCAATTCCTGATGAAGAAGAAATTAGCAGATATTACAATTCCGAGGAATATCGGCCACATAATTTGAAAAGTCAAAAAATTTCTGATTTCATTTATCGTACTATTCGTGGAATAATGATTGAAAAAAAAAGAAAGTGGATTCGAGATTTTAGTGGTCTGAAAAGAGGACGCCTACTTGATGTTGGATCTGGAACAGGCGAATTTGCTGCATCAATGAGAAACAACGGTTGGGAAGTATGCTGTGTTGAGTCTTCCAAACATATACGATCTATCGCAAAAGAAAACTATAGTTTAGATGTAATCTCACCAGATGTATGGTTTGAAAAGAAAAAAGGTTTTTTTGATGTAATTACATTTTGGCACACCTTAGAGCATGTTCATGATCCTAAATTGTATATTGAAATGGCAAGGTCACAATTAAGTAAAAAAGGGACTATATTCATTGGTGTACCAAATTTTTTATCTTATGATGGAAATTTTTATGCTGAAAATTGGGCTGCCTATGATGTACCTCGCCATTTAACTCACTTTGCACCTTCATTCATGGATAAATTTTTTGATGTTTTAAATCTTAAATTATTAGAGGTTATTGGTTTGCCATTTGATTCATACTATGTTTCAATGTTAAGTGCAAAAAATCTTGGCGGAAATTTTATTAGTGGTCTATGGACAGGTTTTATATCAAATAAAAAAGCTAGGGCTGAAACAAAACTTTTCAGTTCCTTAATTTATGTGGTTAAACCAAAGTAAAATAATTGACTATTTCTATACAAATTAGTTATCTGAAAGGTATTAAAGTATTATGTCTGAAGTTGAAAGTAAAAAAGATGAACTTTTGTTAATAAATGTTGTTACCATGTTTTCTCAACAAGCATGGATGGCGATGGGTAAGTTAAAAAATCCTGTTACTGATAAAACTGAACGAAATCTTCAGGAAGCAAGTTTCTATATTGACATAATCGATTTAATGAATAGGAAGATGTCAGGTAATCTTTCTGGTGATGAGCAAAAGTTTTTGGATTCGAGTCTAAGCGGACTAAAGATAAACTATTTGGAAGAGTCAAATAAACCTGATAGTAAATCAGATTTAAAAGAAGATAGTTCAACTATTTCTAAAAATGAAGATGAAGAAATTGATGAAAAATCCAAAGATTTAGAACAAAAAAATGAAGAAATATCTAACAAAACGGATGAAAAAGAGATCAATAATTCTAAATGAAAGCGAATAAATTAAATAAGATATTAGCTTTAGCTGTTCTTTGCCTAACCTTCTTGGTCTATTATAATACTATGGCCGAAACAGTTTCTTACTGGGATTGTGGTGAATTTATTGCAACATCATACATATTAGGTGTTCCACATCCACCAGGCAGTCCACTTTTCCTTATTTTAGGGCGAATTTTTTCAATGTTGCCAATAGGTGAAGATATTGCTTTTCGAGTTAATCTTCTCTCCCCAATTGCTAGTGCTTTTTCGGTAATGTTTCTTTACCTTATTATTGTCCAATTAGTAACTCTTTTCCGAGGGAAACCTCTTAATAGACGGGATCAACTTATAACATATGGTTCCGCTATTATTGGCTCTTTGATATTTGCATTTACAGATAGCCATTGGTTTAATGCAGTTGAAGCTGAAGTATATGCAATGAGTACACTTACCACGGCTGTAGTAACCTGGCTTATATTACATTGGCTGGAATATTCAGACAGCTCAGGAAATGAACGCTATATTCTTATGATTAGCTATATTCTTGGACTCGCAACTGGAATTCACCTTCTCAACCTTTTAGCATTACCATTTATGGGAATGATTATTTATTTCAAGAAAACGAATTTTTCATGGGGTTCATTTAGTATTATGAGTGCTACAACTGGAGCAATATTCATTATAATCTATTTAGGAATTATTAAAGGATTTCCTCAGATTGCTGCAAAAATTGGACTTACTGGATTAGCTCTAGTTATATTATTTATTTTTTGTTTTACAATTTATGCTATTGTTAATAAAGAGAGATTAGTGTCACTAATATTATCTTCAACAATATTAGTTATTATCGGTTATTCTACTTATGGCATTCTTTTTATTCGTTCAACTCAAGATCCCGCTATTGATGAAAATGATCCTGAAACTGTAGAGCGTGCAATTAAATATCTTGAAAGAGAACAGTATGGTTCAATATTTACATTGCCACGAAAATATAAAAAGGAACAAGTTGGTTCATATCCTCATAAAATAAGTATTGTTGGTAGGCCAGGCACGAATGGAACTTTTTCAAGTTCTCAAAAATTTAAATATATGTTTCATGATTTAGGTACTCAACTAGACTTTTTGTGGAATTATCAGATTAAACGAATGTATTTTCGATACTTTCTATGGCAATTTGCTGGACGAGGGCCTGCAGGAGAAACTTGGGTGTCTGATTTTGGTGCTCTTCAAAATAGAGGGGAAGATGGTGTAGATTGGAGCCAGTTTGTTTTTCCTCTACCTTTTTTGTTGGGAATTTATGGTATGGTTTATCATTTCAAACGTGATCCAGAGCGAGCATGGTCTATAATGGCTTTATTTTTTATGACAGGTTTAGCAATTATATTTTATCTTAATCAGGATAAGTTCCAGCCCAGAGAGCGTGATTATTCATACGTAGGTAGTTTTTTTGCATATTCAATTTGGATTGGTATCGCCATTTCTGCTTTTCTTGATAAACTAGTAAAATTTTCTCGAAAACAAAAATTTAGACCATTTATTACTGTAAGTGGCTTTGCCTTGTTATTAATTATACCTGGAATTATGCTCTCATCAAATTATCATGTTCATGATAGATCAGGCAATTATGTAGCTTGGGATTATTCTTACAATATTTTACAAACATGTGAACCGAATGGAATAATATTTACTAATGGTGATAACGATACTTTTCCTCTTTGGTACCTACAGGAAGTTGAAGGTATTCGAAAAGATGTTATGGTAGTTAACCTTAGTCTTCTCAATACAGATTGGTATATAAAACAAATGCGTGACGCTCGTTCTGGTGATTATAATCTTATAAGCTTTCATAATGGGCAGATAGAAGGAAAAGATCCCATTGGGAAAAATCCTACTGATGGGAAACCATTATTTCTTAGAGTTGATAGATGGAAAGATACTCCTATTTCTATTCCTGTGATTGGAGATTCAAAAAATACGGAAGGAAAAATTACGTGGAATTTAAAACCTACCTTAGGTGCAGGTGGAATTCGTGTTCAAGATCTTATGGTTTTACATATAATTCGAGAGTCTAATTGGAAATTCCCGATTTACTTTGCTGTTACAGTTTCACCAAGTAATCGTCTTGGATTAGAAAAGTATTTGCAGATGGAGGGATTAGCTTTCAGATTAAGATCTCATCCTGTTCCATCTGTAAATTATGAAAAGCTTTCTGAGAATTTAATGAATGTAGTTGATGGTAATAATTGGGAAACTGATTATTCACCAGGATATATGTACCGAAATCTTAATAATCCCGATGTTTATCTAAATCCTAACATCCGAAAACTTCTTCAAAATTATCGATCAGCTTTTCTTCAACTTAGTATGGATCGGTTTCGAAAATTAAATGCGAAACAACAACTAAACGTTAATCCAATAATAGATCTTGATAGCCTTAATATTGAGGCTTTAAAACCACTTAATATTATGTCGGAATTAATGCCTGAAGATATTTTACCAATTACTAGTAAAGAGATGACTTTGCAAATGGGTCAGATTTATCATGATGCAGGAGATATTGAAAGAGGAAAAACAATTTTTAGAAAATTTCATAATTCTACTCGACCTGATATTGTTGGATTTTTGCTCAACATATATAAGCAGAATGGATATATTGATGAATCAATAGACATTTTAGAGAATTGGACGGATACATTTCCGGCGGATACTAATGCTATGGCTCTGTTAAAACGCTATCTTTCTGAGGTTAAATCTCCTGACTCCTGATTTAATTGAATCCCCTCTAGTTTCCATAATTATACCACATTATAACGGGCTTGAGACGCTATCTGAATGTCTTGATTCTGTAAATACATCAACTTATTTAAATAGAGAAATAATTGTTGTAGATAATGCATCACAAGATGGTAGTTCCGAATGGGTTCAAGAGAATCATCCTCATGTAGTACTTTTAAAGAACAAATTAAATGAAGGTTATGCAGGAGGCTGTAATAGAGGGTCAGAATTGGCAAACGGTGAATTTTTACTCTTTTTAAATAATGATACAACTCATGATAAAGATTGGATTGAACCTCTTGTAAATGAATTACTTTGTGATTCTAATACTGCAGCTGTCCAACCAAAGATACTTAATTATTTTAACAGAAAACTTTTTGATTATGCTGGGGGATGTGGTGGTGCAATAGATGTATTGGCTTTCCCTTTTACTAGAGGTCGGTTATTTCACTATCAGGAAATTGATTCAAAACAATATGATAATGAAAAAGATATCTTTTGGGCTTCAGGCACAGCATTTTTAGTTAGGAAAAAAGACTTTGAAAAAGCTGGGAAATTCGATGAAACTTTTTTTGCTCATCAAGAAGAAATTGACTTACAATGGAAATTTCATCTTATGGGCCGAAATATAAAGGTAGCTCCTGAGTCAATTGTTTATCATAAAAATGCTGTTACTTTGCCAGCTCAATCAATACAAAAACAATATTTAAATCATAGAAATTCTATTCTGATGCTTATTACAAATTTTTCTTTTCCAATGGTAGTATATCTTTTTCCGATAAGATTAGCTCTAGAATTTATTGCAATATTATATGCACTTTTTCTCTTTGACTTCAAGCATGCTGTGGGTATTCTTAAATCTTTAATTTGGATATTGTTCCATCCTAAAATTATATATCTTCGCCGTCAACATATAAAAAAACTAAGGAATGTAGAGGATAGAAATATTTTATCCCGTATGCATAAAGGAAGCATAGTATTGGATTATTTTATTTTGCGAAAAAAGAATTATCGAGATTTATTTCCAAGACCAAGTTGATATTTAGCTTTATTATCAGGATCTAGTTCTGAAAGTCTCTTTAAAATCCTCAATTTTGAAGGAATTTCATCTGGTATTCGACTTAATTCTTCAGCATGTCCAGTTAGAAAAATAATTGAATAATGTTCTCTAGGATATTTGGAAAAAGTTACTTCAAAATTTTTCAGCATTTCTTTTAATGCTACATCAGCATCTTCCAGATTATTTTCCTCAATAAGAACCATAGCATCATAAAAATAAAATTTGGCAAGTCGAGTTTCTCGATATTTTGTCAGAAGGTCTACCATCTCCATTCGGTCTCTCCAACCAAGTCGATACTGTGAAGAAATACCTCTTAGTGCTATTTCTCTTGCTTTTTCATAAAAGCGAGTTCCAGCAAAATGATCATAGGTGTCAGCTTCTGCGGCTAATGCTAAGTATGCGAAAAACTCTAATGCACTCGATAATGGTTCAAAGATTGCTGTTGAGGGAACAATGCTTTTCCCCATATTATACGGAAATTGAATACCCTTGGAAAAGTACCTCTGATCTTTACCTACAGATACAAGACATTGAGCTGAAAAAAGGTGCTCACTTCCTTTGTCAGCTACACCTTCAAAAATCAACTGAATATTAATACCAATTTCTAGATCACTGTACTCCTCATCCCATTGATTAAGTTTAAAGAAGTTGCTAACTTCATTTTCTAATGTTGAAATAGAGCGACGATCATTTTCTTTTAACCTCTGTGAATCAATAGAAACTCTCGCTTCTTTAAATTGACCATTAAGAAAAGGCGTATAGATAGAGATTATAATTAAGATTATTTTTCTCATTATTTAAAGTTATTGAGATTGATTGGTCTCTTCAAGAAGAATCTTTTCAAATTCGTTGATTTATTATATAAAAGTGTAAATTATCATCTTATGACTAATGTTAAGATGTTATTAAAGAAAGATAGAAGGTTTTTTGGTATACTTTCTTCCGCAAGTGAATTGGCTGCAAAAATGTCCTTAGATATTTATGTTGTTGGTGGATATGTTCGTGATATAATCATGGGAAATAATCTCTCTGACCTAGACATTATGGTTGTTGGTGATGGTATACAATTTGCTCGGGAACTAGCTTCCAAAATAGAGGGTAATAGTTTAGTGCCCTTCGAAAAGTTCGGTACAGCTCAAATTGTACTTAATAGTGATTTAATTGAAATAGCTTCAGCTCGTAGTGAATCATATGATTCTAATTCTAGAAACCCAAAAATTAATTCAGCTGATTTAATGACTGATTTGTCGCGCCGTGATTTTACCGTTAATTCTATGGCCATATCTTTAAATACATCAGAATTTGGTCAACTTCATGATCCTTATAACGGCATTCAAGATTTAAATAAAAGGATTATTCAAACTCCACTTGATCCAGATAAAACTTTTTCAGATGATCCTCTTAGGATGCTGAGGGCAATTCGTTTCTCATCTCAACTTCAATTTCAAATCGATTCAAAAGTCAAAAATAGTATAAAAAACAAAACTCAAAGAATAGAGATTATTTCAGCGGAAAGAATTACATCTGAACTCTACAAAATATTAGCTTCTAATGTTCCCTCTGAAGGTCTTGAGCTACTTCAAGAATTAGGTTTAATGCAAATTTTATTGCCTGAGATATCCGCATTGTTCGGTTTAGAACAACCTTCTGAATGGCATCATAAAGATATTTTTTATCACACACTTCAGGTAGTTGATAATATTGCAAAGCAAACAAATAATACTAATTTGAGGTTCGCTGCGCTTCTTCATGATATAGGAAAACCTATAACTCGTCGTTTAGATAAAAGGAGAGGTTGGACATTTCATGGTCATGATGCAGTCGGTGCAAATATGATAGATAGAGTTGCAAGAAGAATGAAGTTATCAAACGAAACTCGTGATTATTTAAAAAAACTAACTCTTTTACACTTACGTCCTATAGCTTTAGCCAAAGAAGGAGTAACGGATAGTGCTATAAGACGTTTATTAATATCTGTTGGAGATGAAGTTGAAGATTTAATGACTCTTTGTAGAGCAGACATTACTTCTAAAAATCCAAAACTTGTGCAAAGGTATCTAGGAAACTTTGACCGCGTTGATAGGTTAATGAGAGAAGTTAGTGAACGAGATGCATATCGTTCTTTTCAATCGCCAATTCGAGGTGCACAGATTATGGAAGAATGTAAACTTTCTCCTGGAAAAATTGTTGGAGAAATTAAGAAAGCTATAGAAGAGGCTATTTTAGATGGAAAGATTAATAATGATTATGAATCTGCCTATGCCTATTTCCTGGGAATAAAAGAATCATTTTTGATTAAAGATCAAATGTAAATTCGAACAATAATTAGATAACTATTAATGTATATTTAACTTTCTTACTTTATCTTTTAGTCAAAATAAGAAAAATATTATGTTCAAAATTATACTAACTCTATTAATTCTTATTAAAATTTCTTTTTCACAGAAAATCTATACGCTTGATCAGTTTATAGATATTGCAATGGAGAACAATGTCAATATTCGAATAGAACAAATGAGAGTTTCAGCTGCTCTTGCTGATAAAAAAGGTTCTCTCTCAGTGATATTGCCTCGAATAAGTGCTTCTACTGGTTCAGCTTTTCAGGGTGCTTATAATCAGGGTGTATTAGGTCAAGTTTTGAATAGCACAGGTTTATCATTTAATGAATCGGAATATCATTCAGGTTCTTTATCAATAAATCAGAATATTTTTGACGGTGGCAATTGGTGGAATCAGATTGCTTTGAGCAAAAATTCTTATGATTTAGCTTTAGAAAGTGAACAATCTGTAATAGTTAATTCAGTATTATCTGTTAAACGAGCATTTTATGAGCATCTTAAAAATATTGAGTTATTGGAAGTTTTTAGGCGACAAGTTGAGCTTTCTGAACAGCAAGTTGAGCGTGTAAGGCAACAGTTTGAATTAGAAGCTGTTGCTAAATCTGATCTTCTTAAACAGCAAGTTGTTCTTGGAGATGCTAAGGTTCAATTCCTCAGACAAGAAGCAGTTTTAAATAATTCATCTAGATCTCTTGCCAATATTGTAGGTATAGATATAGAATCTTCTTTTGATATAGAAAAACCTATAGTAGATAAATTAGTAGAAAGTGAAATATTAGATTCTCAAGAATATTGGGATGTGATTGAACGTAATAATCCATCACTTGTAGCAAAACGTATGTTGGTGGCTTCAAGAGAAATACAGTTAAAAATTCAAAGAGCGACGTATTTTCCAACTCTTTCAATGTCAGTAGGATATAGTGGCTCGTCTGACAAGTTTGAAGAAGTTTTTTCAGATATTGATAAAGAGTGGCAAAGATCAATTAATTTTTCTATTTCTTACCCACTTTTTACAGGATTTCAAAGATCAACACAATTTCAACGGGCAAAAATTCAGTTAGATATTGAACGTGAAGAACTAAACCAACTTACACGGAATTTGAAGATTCAATATGAGAATACATTTAGGCTATGGAAGAACATTAATGTTTCTATACCTATTTTTGAAGATACTAAGACTTCGGCTGAAGAAGATTTGAAATTAGCTAGGGAAAGATATACTCTTGGCGCAGCCACAATTTTAGATCTTTTAAATGCTCAACTATCAGTAGCCCAAGCTAATAGTTCTCATGTCCGTGCAATATATGATGAGCGTATTTTAAAAGCTGAACTAGATGCCTTAATTGGTAATCGATAATAAATAATGAGGAATCATGGCAAAAAAGAATAAAGGTAAAAAGAAGATAATTATTATTTCAATAATTTTCGTTGTTTTGTCGACTATAGGTGGAGCATGGTATTTTTCTTCAGGCGAGGAACCAATTAGTGTCACTGTTGAACCTGTTTCTCGTCAGATTATTATTCATAAGGTGACTGGTTCAGGAAGAATCGAACCTGCGAAAAAAGTAGAACTTAGTGCAAATATAAGTGCCTTGATCATGGAAATCTCAGTAGAGGAAGGTGATTCAATAATGATAGGGCAACCTCTTATCTCTTTAGATCGAACAAGGTATGAGGCCGCTGCTGAGCAAGTCAGTTCAAGACTTAAATCAGCAAAAGCAAATTTAACAAAAATGAAAGCAATCAAGGAGAGAGAAGATAAGCTTTTTGAAGAAAAGCTCATTTCTAGTCAGCAATTAGAGTCAGCTAATGCCTCCTTGCAAGCGGCAGAGTCTGAAGTACTTACATCTCAGGCTGCACTTAAGTCAGCTATGGATGATCTTACTAAAACATCTTTACTAGCACCGAGCACAGGAATAGTGCTGGAAATAAAAAAAGATGAAGGAGAAATGGCTTTGGGTTCAATGTTTTCGGCTGACGTATTAATGAGTCTTGCCGATCTTGAAAAAATGGAAGTCCATGTTAATGTAAATGAGAATGATGTTGTTTCAGTTAGTATTGGGGACACATCAGAGATAGAAATTGATGCTTTTCAAGACACTCTTTTTTATGGGATAGTTACCGAAATTGCACATGTTGCTCAAACAACCGGTTTAGGTACCCAAGACCAAGTAACAAACTATCAGGTAAAAGTAAGAATGCTAGAAGTACCAGATGCTATCAGGCCTGGAATGAGTGCAACAGCTAACATTATTACAGATAAAAAGAAGAATGCTTTGGCTATACCAATTCAGAGTTTAACCGTTCGCCCTATTAGATCAGAGAATTTGCAAGTTAAAGAGGAAAAATTCCCGCGAAAAGATTCCAATATAGAACCTTCAATAAAGTTTCAAGAACTTGAGGAACTAGTATTTATCCTATCTGATAAACCTGGAGGTGTTATTCGAGGCGGTAATCTTGATGGGATTGATAGTTTTGATAAGAATGGAAAAATCAGAGATGATGGAAAATATGTTCATATTAGACCTATAAAGGTTGGTATTTCTTCGAACACACATTATGAAGTCTTGGATGGACTTAATGATGGTGAGGAAATAGTTATTGGAAGCTATAGAGCAATAAGTAAAGACCTTAGTCATAACAGCTTTGTAACTGTAGAAGATGATGAAGAAAAAAGAAAAGAAGAAAGTTTTTTCAAGGAGGCATTTGTTGAATAAGGAAAGCTATTCATATTTATTATGAGTGATCTAATATCTCTTCAAGGGATAAAAAGGCATTACGATGTTGGTGGTGAAATTGTTCGTGCTTTAGATGGTGTAGATGTAGCTATCAGCTCAAATGAATATATATCAATTATGGGTCCTTCAGGCTCAGGTAAATCAACATTAATGAATATGATAGGTTGTCTAGATACACCAACTTCTGGAACATATGAATTTGAAGGTGAGCTAGTTCATGAAATGGATGACAATCAATTAGCTTCAATTAGAAATAGAAAAATTGGTTTTGTATTTCAGACATTTAATCTACTTCCTAAGGCAACGGCCTTAAGAAATGTAGAAGTTCCTCTTATATATGCTAATATAAATCGTGGAGATCGAATTGAGCAGGCTAAACAATCGCTGGAGGCCGTTGGACTTGGTGATAGAATTAACCATAAACCAAATGAACTTTCTGGTGGACAACGGCAAAGAGTTGCTATCGCTCGTGCCCTTGTAAATAAACCTTCTATTATTCTTGCTGATGAACCAACTGGTAATCTTGATTCAAAGAGTGGAGTTGAAATCATGAAAATTTTTGATCATCTTTATAGGCAGGGTAATACGATTATTCTAGTAACTCATGAGGAATACATAGCTAATCATGCTGATAGAACGATCCATATTTTTGATGGAAAAATAAAAGAGGATACTGGCAATAAAAAAGTATTAGAAGGTATTTATTCAGCTTAGTTATGTTCGGTCTTTTTTGGGAAAATATTCGTATTTCCTTTTCATCTATACTTGCCAATAAATCAAGATCAATTCTGTCCGTTTTAGGTATAGTAATTGGTGTTCTTTCCGTCACGCTTATGGGGACAATGATTTCAGGTTTGGATGCAACATTTGAAAAGAGTATGTCCAACTTTCGAAGCGATATCCTTTTTGTAAGTAGGATGGATTGGTTTGGGGGAGAATGGGATTGGTGGGAGCTCCGAAATCGACCGAAAATCAAGGAAGAGTATGGGGAAAGACTTCGATTTGAATCCCAGTTTGTTCAAGCTGTTGCACCAACTTCTGAGCGTGGAGGTCGAATAATTCGAAAAGACCGTCAAATAGATACACGTTTTTTTGGAACTACGCCAGAATATCTTGCAACAAATGATGCACTAGAGATAGTAAAAGGTCGATTTTTTTCACAAGGCGAACATAGGTCGGGTGCAAGGGTTCTGGTTATTGGTGCTGATATTGAAGAGGCACTCTTTGAAGATGAAAGTGCATTAGAAAAATTTGTGAAAATTGGGAATCATAAATTTCGAGTCATTGGTATTGTAGGCAAAATGGGCTCCTTCATGGGGCTTTTTAGTCTGGATAATCAAGCAATAATTCCTCATGAAACTTTCAGGCGACTATTTTCTCGTAGAGGATGGATGAATATTCGGTTAAAAGTTGATGGTTCTAATATTGAAGAGGCTAAAGAAGAGATTCGAGGGCACATGCGAGTTATTCGCCGTTTAAAGCCATCTGAAGATGACAACTTTGCTATTAATCATTCATCTGCATTTGAATCAGAGTATAATTCAATTAAGTATGCTATAGGGGGAACAGGTCTCTTTATTACAGCACTCTCTCTTATTGTTGGAGGAATAGGAATTATGAATATTATGTTTGTGTCAGTTAAAGAGAGAACAAGAGAAATTGGTGTTCGAAAAGCTTTGGGTGCAACTCAAAAAAGCATTTTAATCCAATTCTTAATGGAGGCTATCACAATATGTTTTATGGGTGGACTTTTTGGATTAACCGTTGCCTACGGTTTAAGTATGATGATCAGCCGTTTTTTCCCATCGGTTATGCCACTTGGTCTTGCCTTAAGTGCCATTTTACTTAGTGTAATTATTGGTATTATTTCCGGACTTATTCCTGCTTCTAGAGCGGCTAAACTAGATCCAATTGAGGCTCTACGCTACGAATGAAAAGAAAACGATCTCATTTAAAAAATACACTCAAGGAAAGTTTTCGTATGGCGGTAGAAGCTATCAGGCAAAATAAGCTACGCTCAATTCTCACTTTGCTTGGAATAAGCATTGGTGTTTTTTCCGTCATTGGGGTGATGACGGCAATTCGAACCCTTGAAACTTACAGTGATTCAATGCTCGACATTTTAGGAACGAATACTTTCGTAATTGAAAAATGGCCAGGTATTTTTGTTGGTGGACCTGGAGGTGAAAAAAAATATAGGGAACGAAAAAACATCGATTTTTTTGAGTACGAAGAACTTAAAAGAAGGGCATCCCTTCCTTTGCGAGTAAGTGTTATGGAAGATGATCAACAGGAACGTAACATCAAATACAAGGACAAACAGTTAAAACGTACCGCTAATCTTATAGGAGCGGATGATTGGGGCCTAAGAACCCATAAAACTTATTTAGCTTCTGGGCGCAATTTTACAGAAGACGATATTCGTTTTTCAAGAAATGTTACCATTATTGGTCCTGATGTAGCTGATATTCTTTTCCCTTTTGAAAATCCTATAGATAAGCAGATTCAAATCAAGGGTTTAAACTATACAGTTATAGGGTTGACGGAAAGGAAAGGAAGAGCATTTGGTGATAGTCAAGACAATTTTTTACTCATTCCAATTACTGTTTATCTCCAGCGGTTTTCCAACCGTTGGACATCCTTGCAAATATATGTAGAATCAGTTTCTTCTAATACGCTTGAAAGGACACTTGATGAAGTTGTTGGGTTAATGAGGGTAATCCGAAAAGTTCCACCTGAAGAGGAAAATGATTTTGAAATCAATTCAAATGAGGAAATGTCGCAAGCAATATCTGGTTTTACAGGGGGAATAAAACTATTTGCCGGAGCCGTTAGTGTGATTGCGCTACTGGTGGCAGGAATTGGTATTATGAATATTATGTTAGTTTCTGTTTCAGAGAGAATTAAAGAAATCGGAGTGCGGAAAGCTATTGGTGCAAATAGAGCAGATATACTGACACAATTTTTAATGGAAGCAATTTTTTTAAGTCAGTTTGGGGGAATTGTTGGTGTGATCCTTGGAATATTAGGTGGTAATGTAGTTGCATTATTGCTGAATGTGCCAACTGTTATACCTTTAGATTGGGTGTTTTACGGTTTAGCCATATGTTCCATAGTAGGTATAAGTTTTGGTATATATCCAGCATGGCGAGCAGCAAATCTTGACCCAATTCAATCTCTTCGATACGATTAAAGTGATATTGTCTATAAAACCCTTTCTCTTGGTTCAGGTTCAACGAACAACTAAATTTTTGTTATATCATTATTGTAATTAGGAGTTAATGTGTCAAAAAGAAAAACGGTAAATCGTGAAGAGATACTTAAAATTGCTTCGCTTGCAAAACTTGTGTTGTCTGAAAAAGAAATTTCCCTCTATACGGATCAAATCAATGAAATTCTTGAATATATGAATCAATTAGATGAATTAGATACGGATGGTATAGAACCCTTAAGTCACGTTCTTGATCAAATAAATATGACTCGTAAAGATGAAAATAAACCGTCTCTTGAAAGAGAAAAGGCATTAAAAAATGCACCAAAAGCAGATAATGAATATTTTATTGTACCAAATGTAATAGAGAAATCATGACGTCTATTTCAGAAAATAATTATTTTGTTGGAGTTATTCCAGCGAGATTTCATTCTGAGAGATTCCCAGGTAAAATTCTTGAACTGATAGATGGTATTCCTATGGTTGCCCATGTTTATGAAAGGGCCAAAGAATCATTGCTTAATACGGTTGTAGTTGCTGTTGATGATAAGAAAGCGCTTAGGACTATGGAAGAGTTAAGGATTCCAGTAATAATGACTAGTAAAAACCATAATTCTGGTACGGAAAGGGTGGCTGAAGTTGCCAGATCCATAGATGGTGGTGTGTTTGTCAATATTCAGGGAGATGAACCATTTATTAAACCAGAAATAATTAATCTAGTGATTAATGAATTTCGCACTAAAAAGGAGATCAATATGGCTACTGTTGCATCAACAAATCTTTCTTCAGAAGATTTTGACAATCCTGATGTGGTTAAAGTAAATATCAGGAAAGATGGCACTGCAACAACTTTTTTCAGAAACTCTAATGAAAGAACGGCATTGAAAAACTGTGCAAAGCATATTGGTATTTATGGTTTCAAAAAGGAGTTCTTACTTCAATTGGTTAATATGAAAAGAACTTCTAATGAAATGGACCTTAATCTTGAACAAATGAGAGCATTAGATAATGGATTTGAGATTAATATTGCTATTACTGCATTAGATTCTATAGGTATAAACAGGCCTGAAGATCTCAAAAAACTTAAGGAGATTATGACTTTTGCCTAAAAGAGAAAAAAAATACATTTTTGTTCTTGGTGGTGTTATATCAGGCCTTGGTAAGGGAATAACCTCAGCTTCTATTGGTTATTTATTGAAAAGTAGAGGTTTGTCAGTAACCATTATGAAGCTTGATCCATATCTTAACGTTGATCCTGGAACAATGAATCCATATCAACACGGTGAAGTTTTTGTTCTTGATGATGGTTCAGAAACTGATCTTGATCTCGGCCATTATGAACGATTTATCGATGTAAATATGACCAAAAACAATAATGCAACTACTGGTCAAATTTATAAAGCTGTCCTTCAAAAAGAGCGGAATGGAGATTATTTAGGTCAGACAATCCAAGTCATTCCTCACATCACAAATGAAATCAAGCAACGTATATATGAGATGAATAAACCTAAACGTTTTGATGCTGTTATTGCTGAAGTAGGGGGTACTGTTGGAGATATTGAAAGTCTACCTTTCTTAGAGACAATTAGACAAATACGACTTGAAAAAGGACGTGAAAATGTATTTATCGCACACGTAACTCTTCTTCCTTTTGTAGAAGCTAGCGAGGAATTGAAAACAAAACCAACTCAACACAGTGTTATGAAACTTCGTGAAATAGGCTTAGAACCTGATTTAATACTATGTCGTTCCTCAGATCCCATCCCAAAATCTGTAAAAGAGAAAATCTCACTTTTTTGTAGTGTGCCTCCATCCCATGTAATTGAAGCTCGCGATGTTAAAAGTATCTATGAAGTTCCAATAGTATTTCATGAACAGCAAGTTGGAGAATTAGTTGCGGGCCAACTTGGTTTGGATGGTCCAGATCATAATATAAGTAAACTTGAATCTTTTGTAGATCGTTTCAAAAATCCCACTCATGAAGTTAGCATTGCTTTATGTGGAAAATACACGGAGCTTCCAGATGCTTATAAAAGTATCTTAGAGTCATTTATTCATGCTGGCGTTGAAAATGATGCCCGGATTAAAAAAATATGGATTAATTCTGAAGAATTGATTTCTATTAAAGCTTGTGAAAAGCAACTTGAAAAAGTTAATGGGATTCTTGTACTTCCTGGTTTTGGGGATAGAGGTACAGAAGGGAAAATAACCGCGAGTAGGTTTGCTAGAGAAAAGAAAATTCCATATCTAGGAATCTGTTTGGGTTTGCAGACAGCTGTAATCGAGTTCGCTCGGAATATTTGTGGGTTGAAAAATGCAACTAGCTCAGAATTTAAAAAAGGAGCAACTAATCCTGTAATTCATTTAATGAAAGATCAAAAACAAGTTAAGCGTAAAGGAGCTACAATGAGATTGGGCGCTTATAATTGTGAAATAAAACCAGGAACTAAAGCATACAAAGCATACCGTAAGAAGAAAATTAGTGAAAGGCATCGCCATCGTTTTGAAGTAAATAATGAATACAGAAAAAAACTTGAGCAAAATGGAATGGTCCTCAGTGGAATTAACCCTGATCTCAACCTTATTGAAATTATCGAACTTTCTGATCACCCTTGGTTTGTAGCTACTCAATTTCATCCAGAATTAAAGAGTAGAGTTAATAAAGCTCATCCTCTTTTTAGAGATTTTATAGAAGCTAGCATAGTTCACAATAATTCAAAGTGACTGTTTCAGTGGAAAATATTCTTTTTGGAGGTAATTCGCTACCGGTTATTGCTGGTCCTTGTGTTATTGAATCTAGAGATCATTCATTGAAAATCTGTGAAGAATTGCAAAAGATATTTTTTAGACATAATGTACCATTTATTTTCAAGTCATCTTTTGATAAGGCAAACCGTACCTCAATAAATTCTTTCCGAGGGCTTGGTATCGATAAAGGATTATCCATACTTTCACATATAAAGGATGAATTGGGAGTTTTAATAATCACTGATATTCATTTACCTGATCAAGTTAAACCAGTTAGTGAAGTAGCTGATATTCTTCAAATTCCAGCATTTTTGTGTCGACAAACTGATTTACTTTTATCTGCAGCATCAACAAAAAAATGTGTAAATATAAAAAAAGGACAGTTCGTAGCACCACATGATATCACATCTGCAATTAATAAAATTGAGAGTATAGGGAATAATAAAATTCTATTAACTGAGCGTGGTTCAAGTTTTGGTTATAACAACCTTATTGCTGATATGCGGTCTATTCCAGTCATGCAAAAGACTGGTTATCCAGTCATTTTTGATGCAACGCATAGTGTCCAGCGGCCAAGTGCTGAAGGTATTAGAAGTGGTGGGGATCGGGAGGTTATACCTGTTTTGGCTCGTGCTGCTGTTGCAGCTGGTTGTGATGGTATATTTATGGAAGTTCACGATGATATCCAAAATGCAAAAAGTGATGCTTCTACCCAATGGCCTATTGAAAAAACAGAAGAACTAATTATTAAACTATTAAGAATCCGACAAGCTATAGAATGAAAATGGATCCAAAAACGATCCAGAGGGCACAAAGAATTAAACTTCTTATTTCTGATGTTGATGGTGTATTGACTGATGGTTCAGTTTATATTGGGAATGATGGTATTGAATATAAACAGTTTAATGTTCTTGATGGTGCAGCTGTTGCTTTTGCTAGAGAATCTGGATTGAAATTAGCTGTGATCTCTGGTCGCTATTCTCCAGCTACTACATCAAGAATGAAAGAATTAGGAATTAATGATTGTTATCAGGGTGAACTACAAAAACTAAGAGCCTATAATAAAATTATTCATAAATATAATTTAGACCATGATGAAGTAGGATACATCGGTGATGATTTAATCGATGCATCTGTTATGGAGAAAGTTGGTTTATCTATAGGGGTTGGGAATGCTCATCCTTATATAAAAGAAATTGCACATGTATCAACGATTAAATTAGGTGGAGAAGGTGCTTTTAGGGAAGCTGTAGAAATGATACTAAAAGCAAAAGGTATATATGAGGAAACCATTGAAAACATTCAAGAACGATTAGAATCTTTTAATGAAAAATAAGGACGAAAATATTCTTATAGGTCGTAGGGTTATTAGAATAGAAGCTGAAGCCATATCCAGCCTTGAAGGTAGGATTGATATTAATTTTCACAATGCAGTTGAAATAATTGCTAAACGTAGTGGAAGAGTTGTTGTTACAGGTATGGGGAAATCGGGCCTTATTGCTCAGAAAATCGCTGCTACTTTTTCAAGTACTGGCACACCTGCACAATTTATTCATCCAAGTGAAGCTTCCCATGGAGATATTGGGATGGTGACAAAAGATGATACTATATTAGCTATATCCAATAGTGGTGAAACTTTTGAAATTGTTCAACTTCTTCCTGCTTTCAAAAGGTTAGATATTCCTATAATATCTTTGATTGGGAAAAAAGATTCTACTATTGGAAGAAATGCAGAAATATTAATTGATATTAGTGTTGAACGTGAAGCATGTACACTAGAACTTGCACCAACATCTAGTACAACAGCTTCTCTTGCTATGGGAGATGCTTTAGCTATTGCTCTTTTAGAAAGACGGGGGTTTCAGCCATCAGACTTTGCACTTCTTCATCCTTCTGGTTCACTTGGGAAAAAATTAATCCTTACTGTTGATGAAATTATGCATTTTGGGAAAAATCTCCCAATTGTCTATGAGTCAACTGATGTAAAATCAACTTTGTTGACAATAAGTGAAAAAAGGTTGGGTGTTACAATAGTACTAAAAGCAAATGGAAAATTATCTGGAATTATTACAGATGGTGATATTCGCAGGAGTATTGAAAAAGATAATGAATTACTAGAAAAAACGGCTGAATCCCTAGTCCAATCGAGTAATCCTAGGTGGATTAACAGTAATACACTTGCAATTGATGCTTTAGACATAATGGAAAAATATTCAATAACTTCACTATTGGTTTACAAGGATAAAAAAACGGACTTAGTTCCTGATGGTATCGTTCATATTCACGATATTCTTCGTACCAATGTAATGTGAAAAAGTCAAATTCAGTTTATTTTATCATTTTTTTGATTTCATGCGAAACTATTGAAAATAATGAATCTTTAGGAAAAAGATCTGATTTTCCTGATCAAGAGAGTTGGAAACCTATTATTGTTATGACAAGGGAAGCAAAAAAACGTGCTATAGTTCGTTCTGATTATCTTGCAAAGAACTCTAAGAATCAAGAAACTGTTTTGAATGGAAATGTAGATGTTGATTTTTATTCTGAAGATGAGGAACACATGTCTAATTTAAGATCTGAAAGCGCTTTTGTTTACGAAGATAATGATAATCTATTAGCAATTGGAAATGTTATAGTGGAATCAGATAGTGGTGTTACCCTCTTTACTGATTCACTTTTTTGGGATAATGAAACGGAAAAAATCAATTCTAATGATACAGTGATGTTAGCTACGGAACTAAATGATACACTATATGGTATAGGTTTTGAATCTGACGTTGACCTTACTAGATGGAAAATACTTAAGCCATGGGGTGTTTCATCAAGAGAAGAATGAAAAATTTATCTAAACAAATAAATTTAAGGGCAAAAAACATTGTTAAAGTTTATGGTAAACGTACAGTTGTTAGAGACGTTTCTCTAGATCTAAAAAAAGGTGAAATTGTTGGTCTTTTAGGACCAAATGGTGCGGGGAAAACAACATCATTTTATATGATTACGGGTATGGTTAAACCTACAAGTGGCAATGTATTTCTAGGTAAAGAAGATATAACTAACCTACCTATGTTTAAAAGATCTAGAAAAGGGATTGGATATTTATCACAGGAACCTTCTATTTTTACAAAACTTTCGGTTGAAGAAAACATCAAATTAGTGCTTGAAATGACAAACTTTTCGAAAGAAAGGCAAAAAGAAAGACTGGAGCAACTTCTTAGCGATCTTTCTATTTCCAAAATTAGAGAGAATAAAGGTTATCAACTTTCGGGTGGCGAAAGACGTCGTACAGAAATCTGTCGTGCTCTCGTAATGGATCCTGATTTTATATTATTAGATGAACCTTTTGCTGGGATTGATCCAATTGCAGTTGAAGATATTCAAAAAATTATTCAAAAACTTTGCAATCGAGGAATCGGTGTTCTTATTACTGATCATAATGTTAGAGAAACATTGTCTATTACTGATAGAGCTTACCTATTATATGATGGAGAAATTCTAAAATCAGGAACTGCCGAATTCCTTGCAAGTGATGAGCAAACCAAAAAACTTTATCTTGGGTCTACTTTTAAACTTTAATAATGAATAAACTCACCCAATCATTAGAACAACGGCAAAAATTTTCACCTAAACAAATTTTAGAAACTGTTCTATTACAAATGAACAGTATTGATTTAGAACAAAAAATTTTAGAAGAATTAGAAAAAAATCCAGCGTTAGAATTACAGGAAATTCAAGAATCTGATTCAGAACAGGATTTGGAAGAACCCCTCGAAGAGATTGATTGGGAAGAAATTCTAAATTTTGATTATGATGAAGGAATTAAGGGACCATCTGATAGATCTAGAAAAAAATTAGGAGCTCCCATTCAACATGTTCATACTGCTGTTGAAAGATTATTAGATCAAATTACCCATCTTGAATTATCTGAAAAAAATCGGAAAATTGCAGAAGTCATAATTTGGAATATTGATGAACAAGGTTATCTACTAACGGATTTAGAGCTTCTTTCAGATAGATTAGAAGTTGGAATTAAAGATATTGAAAAAATGCTTCAAATTGTTCAACGTTTAGACCCTCCTGGCATAGGGGCTCGGGATCTTCAGGAGTGTTTGTTAATCCAATTAGAGTTGCTTGGAGGTAATAATTTGTCTATAAATATCATCAAAAACTTTTTTGATGATTTTGCAAATCGGAGATTTGAACGTTTAGAGAATAAATTGAACTGTTCCAAAGAAGAATTAAATGAATCACTGAAGTTTATTTCTCACCTAAACCCCAAACCAGGAGAAGGATCTCCAACCACACCTGCTGACTATATCCTTCCAGATTTGATAGTTGAAGAAGTTGATGGAGAATTAATTGTTTCTGTGAATGATGGAGATATTCCTGAGATAGGAATTTCAAAAAAGTATAAAAACCTCATTGGAAATGTACCTTCAGAAAATGACGAAGTAAAAAAGTTTTTGCATAATAAAATTGAATCAGCAAAATGGTTTGTTCAAGCTGTTCAACAGCGTCAAATCAATATAGTTAAAGTTATGAAAGCTATTATTTTTCGACAGGACCTCTTCTTTAGTGGTGAGATAACACAAGTAAAGCCAATGATACTTAAAGACATTGCTGAAATGACTGAACTTGATATTTCTACTATAAGTCGAGTAACACGAGGTAAATATGTACAAACTCCTTGGGGAGTTTTTGAACTCAAACATTTTTTTTCTGATGGTATAATGAACCAATCTGGAGAGGAAGTCTCTACAAATCTCATTAAATCTAGATTGAAGTCCATTATTGAAAATGAAGATAAAAAAGATCCTATATCTGATGATGGTATGGTAGAAATTTTACAGAATGAAGGTTTCTCATTAGCTAGAAGAACTATAGCAAAATATCGTAATCAAATGAAAATTCCAGTGGCAAGATTAAGAAGGATCTTTTGATCAAAAAAATAAAAGGAGTGTAAAACATGGCAAAAAAGATAATGGTGGGTGACCAAGAGATATCAATTCCATCTTTTAATATAGGAGGTGTAGCACTTATTATTCTATTTCTTGGCGCGTGGTTTGCGTTAAGTGCTTTCTATATTGTTGGTCCTGATGAAGAAGGAGTTGTTAGAAGGTTTGGTAAATGGGTCCGAACTGAACCTAGTGGATTACATTTTAAATTTCCTTATCCTATTGAAAAAATCGATCTTCCAAAAGTAACCCAAGTAAAAGAGGTCTCTGTTGGAAAAATTCTTCGTGAAGCAAAAATGTTGACTGGTGATGAAAACATTCTTTTAGTTGAAGTAAGGGTGCAATATAAAATAAAAAATGCTGCCCAGTACCTTTTTAATGTAATTAATGTCGAGGAAACTATAAAAGATGCAACTGAATCAGCACTTCGACAAACTATCGGATCGCATCCAATTGATGATCCATTAACGGAAAAAAAAGCTGAAATAATGGATGAAATTCAACTTTCTTTGCAAAAAATGCTTGATGATTATAAATGCGGAATTGATATAAGACAAGTTCAGCTTCAGGATGTAAATCCGCCTCAGGAAGTAGATTTTGCATTTAAGGATGTGCAGAGTGCAAGAGAAGAAAAAGAACAGCTAATTAACGAGGCTTTAGGTTATCAAAATGATATTATTCCTAAAGCTAGAGGTGGGGCCGAACAGACCATTAGAGAAGCTGAAGCCTACAAAGAAGAAAGAATAAAAAGAGCTGAAGGTGATGCTTCCAGATTTATTTCAGTTTTAAGAGAGTATCGAAAAGCAAAAGCTGTTACTGAAAAACGACTTTATCTTGAAACAATGGAAAAAATACTTCCTGGAATTGAAAAAGTAATTCTTGATGAAAAATCTGGTAATTTACTAAATGTCCTACCCCTTGGAAATCTTGGTAATGCGAAAAATTTGGAGGTAAAGAAATGAAAAGTACGGTATTAATTTTATTTTTAGCAGTAGCTATTGGCTTATATGTTTCAGCATATACCATTGATGAAAAAGAACAAGCTATTATACTGGAATTTGGACGTCCTGTAGGAAAAGCAGTAGTCAATTCTGGATTGCATTTTAAACTTCCATGGCGCCAACTAGTAAAATTCGAAAAAAGAATATTAGAATATGATGCCGAACCAAAAGCAATCCTTTCATTAGATAAAAAGAGATTAGAAGTAGATAACTATGCTCGATGGAAAATTTCAGATCCATTAAGATTTTATCGAGCAGTACGTACAATTAATGGTGGCTTAGGACGAATTGATCCAATAGTATATTCTGAGCTTAGAGTAGAATTAGGTAAACATAATCTTACAGAAATAATTGATAAACGACGTGAAAAAATCATGGAAACTGTTACTTCTAAAGCACGTGAAAAACTTATTGAGTATGGAATCGACATTGTTGATGTTCGAATTAAGAGAGCTGATCTATCACAAGAAAATGAACGCTCTGTTTTTGATCGAATGATTGCTGAGCGAGAAAGACAGGCTAAACAATATCGTTCTGAAGGAGAAGAGGAAGCTTTGAAAATACGTGCTGAAACTGATAAAGAACGAGCCATTATTCTAGCCGAAGCTTACAAACAAGCTCAAGAGATAAGTGGTGAAGGAGATGCAAGTGCTGTAGAGATTTATGCAAAAGCTTTTGAGTCTGATCCTAGTTTTTATGAATTTACAAGGACCCTGGAAACATACCAGAAAATGATTGATACCAATACTACACTGATATTATCAACAGATTCTGATCTATTAAAACTAATTAAAGGGAAAAAATGAAGGTAAGAGCGACTACAATTTTAGGTGTTCGTTTGAAAACTGGTGCTGCTATGGGTGGTGATGGTCAGGTAACATTTGGTGATATGGCCTTAAAGCAAAAAGCGGTCAAAGTTCGAAATTTTGAAGGAGGAAGAAATATAATTCTAGGAGGCTTTGCTGGTGCTGCAGCGGATGCTCTAACCTTATTTAGTAAATTCGAAGAAAAACTTGAAGAATACAATTGGAAATTACAAAGAGCTGTTGTTGAACTAGCAAAAGATTGGCGTACTGATAAATATCTACGTAATCTAGACGCACTTTTGGCACTAATGGATAGTCAAAATAGTTATTTAGTATCTGGAGACGGGAATGTTATTGAACCAGATGGCTCTATTCTCTCAATTGGTTCAGGAGCAGGTTATGCTCAAGCTGCTGCTGAGGCTTTAATTAGTTGTAAAATTAAATCCCCAGCTGAAATAGTAAAAAGAAGTCTTGATATTGCAGCTGATATTTGTATTTATACTAACCATAATATTACTGTAATGGAACTTTAGAATGGATAATTTTACGCCTAAACAAATTGTAATGGAACTCAATCGCTATATAGTAGGACAAGAACCAGCAAAAAAGTCTGTGGCTATTGCGCTGAGAAATAGATGGCGTCGAAAAAAACTATCAGATAAAATGAGAGAAGAGGTAGTACCAAATAATATTATACTCATTGGTTCAACTGGAGTTGGTAAAACTGAAATTGCTCGACGTCTCGCAAACTTATCTAAAGCGCCCTTTATAAAAGTTGAAGCTTCCAAATTTACGGAGGTTGGGTATGTGGGAAGAGATGTAGAGTCAATCATTCGAGATTTAATGGATCTTGCAGTCTCAACAATTCAAAAAGAAATGGAAGAAAATTTGTTAGACGAAGCAGAAAATCTAGCAAATAAAAGATTGCTTGACATTTTATTCCCTATTAATGGTGCAGATGAAAATTCTGAAGATGAGGTCCACTTGGTTGATAGACAAAAGCGTACCAGAGAAAAGTTACGAAAAAAAATGTTAGAGGGTAAATTTGAGAAAAAAAATGTTGAGATAGATGTCCTTGATGAAGGATCTCCAATGATGCAAATTTTTGGACCTGTTGGCATGGAAGAAATGGGAATGAATATTCAGGAGATTTTTGGTAGTTCAATTCCAAAAAAAAGGAAAAAACGTAGAACAACAGTTTCAGAAGCAAGAAGAATTATAATTGCTGAAGAGGTAACAAAACTGATTGACAATGAAGAAGTTATTCGTGAGGCACGCACACGTGTTGAAAATTCTGGAATTGTTTTCCTGGATGAAATTGATAAAGTTGTAGGCGGAAAAAATGGAACAGGTCCGGATGTTTCAAGGGAAGGGGTTCAGCGGGATATTTTACCAATCGTAGAAGGAAGTAATGTAAATACAAAATATGGCGTAGTTCGAACGGATCATATACTTTTTGTTGCTGCTGGCGCTTTCCATGTTTCAAAACCTTCTGATATGATTCCAGAGCTTCAAGGCCGATTTCCAATTCGTGTTGAGATGGATAATTTAAATGCGGATGATTTCGTAAAAATTCTCACCCATCCTGAGAATGCATTAATAAAACAATATACAGCTCTACTTGATACTGAAGGGGTAAAACTAAAGTTTACAAAAGGAGCAATTAATGCTATTGCCTCAATAGCAACTAAAGTTAATGAAACCACAGAAAATATTGGAGCTAGACGATTACATACAATTATGACAACCCTACTGGAAGATATCCTTTTTGAAAAATCAGAGGTAAAATCTGAAACAATTTCTATTACTAAAGAAATGGTGATGGAAAAACTTGAAGAAATTGTCGAAGATCAAGATCTCAGTAGATACATCTTATAATTATTACATTGAAAAAAGACTTCATACATATTACCGATTTTTCAATAGAAGGAATTAAAAGTATATTGGATGTCTCTAGTCGTTTGAAACAAGAGGCTTCAGAAGGTATTCAGCATAAATACCTAGATGGTAAGAATCTTGTTATGGTCTTTGAAAAACCATCAGCACGAACTAGAATTTCTTTCGAAATAGGAATGTGGCAGCTTGGAGGTTATGCCTTATTTTTAGGACCTTCAGATCTTGACTTTGGTAATAGGGAAAATATCAGAGACTCTGCCCAAGTTTTTTCAAGATATAATGATATAATTATGGCTCGTGTTTTTAAACATAAAGACATTCTAGAACTTGCAAATCATGCTACAGTGCCAGTAATTAATGGACTTACGGATTATAATCATCCTTGTCAAGTTATGTCAGATATTTTCTCGATACAGGAAAAAAGAGGACACTTAGAAGATTTGCAAATCTCATTTATAGGTGATGGGAATAATGTTTTTAATTCTTGGTTATTTCTAGCACAAAGGTTGCCAATAAGACTTTGTTTAGCATGTCCTAAAGGATATGAACCTGATCAAAAATTAGTAGACTTAACTCGGAAGGTTGGTCTTAGTGAAGTTAAAATATCTAATGATCCATATGAAATCATCGCTGGCTCAGATATTGTATATACTGATGTTTGGACTAGCATGGGAAATGAGAAAGAAATAAGCAAAAGGGTTCAAAACTTTAGACTATTCCAAGTTAATCAAAGTCTTATGAAAGTAGCTAAAAAAGAAGCCTATTTTTTACATTGTTTACCAGCCCATCGTGGAGAGGAAGTAACGAATGAAGTGTTAGACGGTCCTCAATCCATAGTTTTTGATCAAGCAGAAAATAGATTGCATGTTCAAAAAGCACTTTTACTGATGCTATTGGGGGGATTATAAAGGTAAGGTTAACAAGATTCCTTTCGCTAAATCTTTTTGCAGTTAACCTAATATTTTATTGCGTCTCATGGCTACCAGCCCAAACTTATAAAAGAGATCAATTTTCTTTAAGGATAGATCAGATAACTTCTTTAATCAAAGAGACTGAAACTATTTTCAATAATATTGATAAGTCATTAAATAAACAATTCCCACGAACCTCACGTAACTCACCTATTTATAAATCTATAGAAAAAGAATATAATGAATTTAGCAATATAATTGATCGTATTGATACAGCTGAACCGCTTTTCAAAAAGAATGGGGCTGCATATGAAAAACTTTTTGGCGGTCCATTCAAAAGGAAGGATCAAATTACTTCTCAAGATAAAGAATTTGCTGAAGTAAAGAAGCTTGGAAATGAAATTGAATCTATATTAACCTCTCTTTCAAATGATCTTTCAAAAGTTGAGCCTATTGAAAATTTCTTAACTGAATCCTTAAAGCGTTCAGAAGAAGTTTTTGAAAAAAATAAAGAGTTAAAAAAAGAAATATCTTCTTTTTCCAGAGAAATGGAACGTAGTCGGAAAATAGTTAATTCGACTGAATCTAGATTTAAGGATGCATCAGCATGGTTAAGTAATTATCCAGTTTTTATTGAAGGGGAAGCTATAAGGAAAGACCTGAGGTCAATGTATGAAAAGCACAGTAATAATAAAACTTCCCTTGAAAATATGCTAAAACAAATGCATCATTTTCTTACAGGTGCTGGTAACGCTGGAGAGGAAAAAACTGTTTGGAAAATTTTTGATCAACTAAATGATAAGAAAATTCAAATCATCGTAGAAATGGAGTTATTTTCAGATTATTTAGATGATCAAATAGAAAAGTTGGAATTATTTACTAAGGTTCAATTAGAGTTTAAAAAAGAGGTGAAAACTTCTGCAAATGAGCTTAAAAAGAATCTTTTATCTGTTAATCGAGATGTTGCTGATAATCATCTAAAAAATGAAAAAGTTATTAACCAGTTTGAAAAAAACAAATTAACAATGGATTCATATCCAATTATTATTAAAGCAGATTCTGTTAAATCTTATTTATTAAGAATGCAGGAAAATTATGAATTGATGGAAGATTCTTTGATTTCCACTTCACAAAATTTCGATAGTTTTTTAGCTGGAGATCAAACCTCAAAAAAAGGAATAACTGCTCGACAATTTTATGAAAGAATATTAAACAAGGGAAATGAACAATTAAAAGAAATTAACTCTCAGCCAGATCAATTGATTGTAGAACAGAAAAAGCTTGAAGATCTTAACGATCTAATTTTAGAGTTTAAAGAGGTATTAAATGATATCGATCAGGACATTGTTTTTTTTGACCAATCTATTCGTGATGAAGAAGAAAAATTGGTTGCGGATAGTCTAAGATATAGCTCTTTGTTTGAGCGTATGCCTAAAGGATTTACGAAGAATAGTTTTCCATATAATGAATTAGAGCAATCATTTTCAAACATACAAATAAAACTTATTAAGGCTAGGGATATTTCAAATGATTTGAAAAAAATAAAGACTGAAATTATTACGCATGTTGGGAAGATGGATGGAATAAAAAGAGATCCCTCTCTTTATAATAATTTTAATGCAATGCAAAAGAGTTTTAGTGAGGTGAAGAAAAATGGAGAAAAAATAATAGAAGAAGTAGATGATTCAATCAACTTATTTCATCAAGTCATTATTGATAATTTTTTAAATACCCCAGAATTCTGGGCTCTAAAATATAATGTTACAGAAGAATCTTCTAGACGGAAAGGAAAAATATTAAAGGAAAATTTTGGTTATCTTCAAGATATGAATCGATTTCGTGGTAAAAAATATCACGGTCATTTTGTCTCAGATTTTGAATTGAAACTAATAAAAAAAGGAAATAATAACCCTACTTTTCAACTCATTTTCTCCGGAAAAAATGATTTTTTTGTAGGTGGGGTAAAGATTTTAAATAAAAAGGGAGAATTATTTTTTGAGATTAATAGAGATAGTATTCAATCAAAATTAGAAGATGAAGAAGATAAAATTGTTAATTTCGAATGGACTGTAGATATAAATGAAAATATTTTATCACAAATTGTTAATGAAAGTGAACATACTGTAAGAATACTTTATATTACTGTGACTAATCGAATAAATTTGACAGGATATTCAACAAAGATTTATAAAGAATACAGAATTCCACAAGTGAGGTTGCAGAGTTGGAAAAGAATTATTGGTATTGATGAAACGCTTTCATAATTATTCTTTAGCTTTATAGTTTCGCCACGTTACTTCATTTGTACGGTAAGATACAATAGCTCCTTTTAGTTTCTCTACCACTACTTTATAGGTACCTATCTGACCAGGTTCTAAAGATGAATCGCTTATTACTCCAGTAGTAAATTTTGTGGTAGATCCATCTATCATTGAATTTCCTAATCCCATAGATTCCGTAGTCGATGACCAAAGGAAAAATGTTACTTTGACAAAATCTGCTCTTCTTTTACCTACATTTTTTACTCGCCCAATAAATTCCTCTTTTTCAGGTGTTTCTATTTTTTCATAGCTACCAATGAATTCAACTTTTGGACCAGGGAAAAATTGTTCATCATATTCAATAATATGATTGCGATCAATGACTAGTTTACCTATTGTTGTTTCTAAAATAATTACATTTAGGTTTTCGGCAATTTTATGTCCGACAATTACTGTACCATTATTAAGTGTTATTTTGTGTCGTAGCATAGGGAGTTTTAATATGTTAAGGACATTCTCATCAAGTTCTGGCAATCCTTTTTCGGCAATATCATAATATCTTACAATACCTTTAAGTGAGTCAATCTGAGTTTGAAATAGGTTTAAATTTGTGCCAAGTGTAAAAAATAAAGAATCAGACTCTCCTTTTTGGCTAGCGATACTATCTGTTATACTTATAGATAGGCCAGATATACGATCTTGTAGTGAAGAATCTGTCTGACGAATTATAACTCCTATTGAGTCTGCAGTTTGAGTTTGTTCTTTTCTTGTAGTATCAAGTTTTGCATTTAGCTGGGCAATTTCTGTTTTATTTTTCTCTAGATCATTAGTTAATTGACGCTCACGTTCAAGGAAAGCTTCCATATCTTGTTTTGCTAAGCCAAAATCAGCAACTGTTTTTTTGAGTTCATCCATCTCTTTTGTCATTTCTTCTACATTCCTCACTACTTCAAAAAAAAGATCAACAGAATCAGATTCGAAAATAAAAGTAGCACCTGTCTCAAGACTATCTGGTGGGAGGGGGAGCGAAGATTCTAACAGTCGGAGCTCTTCTATAAGAGATCTTGTATTTGATGCTATTGCACTTTTTTCAATTTCATCAATGCTTTGATCTGCAGCACTTGCTGATAAGGAAAGAGAAAATGTTTTGTATTTAGCTTCAGTATTTATTCTCCCTTGACTCATTAGAGCATAAGATTTGCTATCAGTGGGTAAGTAGCCAATAAATGCATCTAAATCAAAAATCATATCTCGGTAAGCATTTTCTTCATCTGATAGTAGCTGAGATATCTCAGAATTTTCATTTTCAGAAATAAGTTGATCAGAAAGAGCTGATAGCGTAGCATCAACTCGTGCCTCAGTTAGATTTAAAAGAGATGCGATATTTTCACGAGCACGATTTGCTGTTGGAAAAAATTCTAATCTAGATTGATCTGACTCTTTTGCATCGACTGTTTGATTTACAATAGGTGTAGCAATAGAAGGGCGGGACTGAGGAGATGGAGGACCACCGCCACATGACCAAAAAGTTATACCTGTTAAAATGAATGAGATTTTTATATATAACTTCATTTATCTATATTTTGTTCGAGGGCTTTCTCTTGAGCGATTAAACCTGCTTCTCTAATTTGCCTTTTATATAAATCATGTACACCCAGACTGTAGGCCAATTCAATTATGTATGGGTAATATTCATAACTATCAGGATCTTCTAGCATAGGGAGAATAATTTTAAAGGCCTCTGGATCTTTAAAATTACCAAGGTTGTTTATTGCTTTTATACGTAGTGATCGAGGCATATCTTCTTTCATTGCAATTTCATAAAGTGTTGGTTTGACGACAGGATCATTGAAGTTTCCAAGTGCATCTAATAACGTACTCAGTAGTGAATAATAGGAAGCCTGGCCTTGACTATAAGTGTCAAGTAGAGCTAGGATTAGACGTTCTTCTTTTACACCTTGCATTGTACGAATTGCAAAATCGCGAATTTGTGATTCCATTGATGGGTCAGTCAACATTTCTACAAACATTTCAACAATTCTTGCGTCATCTTTACGACCAGCTAATATTTCTAGAGCTCGATTTCTGGTTTTTATATCAAGCGTTTCATCCTTTGCAAGAAAAACAAGAACTGGAACTACTTCATCTTCATCCATACTAGCTAATGTATTAGACACCATAGTTGCTGTACTATAAAAAGCAGATCTGCTACGTTCATAAATATCAATTAGCGACATTACTTTATTTTCAGGTTTAACATTCTTTAAACTTTTAAAGGTTGCAGCTTGAACAGATCTTAGTTTTTCATCCACAGAAAAAATAGATTCCATTAGAGCACCTGAAGCGACCGGATCTTCTTCAAATTCTGAAAGAACACCGACACTAGTAACCATTAATTCTACATTAATTGCTTCAGCCTTTTTCACAAAATCTGCTAGAGCTTCAAGAGCAATTGGATGTTTTGTTTCGGCCATGGCACGAACAGCTGATTTGCGGACATCTAGTTGTTGGCTTTCATCTTGATAAATGGCAATAAGTTCTTCTAATGCACCCATATCTCCTTGTATGTATGTTACTCTTAATTCTTCAACTGTTTGGGGAGAAGCATCTTCTATATCGGTTGTTTTAGAAAAACGATTAATTAAATTGTTGATTTGAGAACATCCTGTTAAAGGTATTATTAGATATGCTAAAGTCACAAACGAGAGAATTTGTTTCAGCATCAAATTATACATCATCATTATTCACTCCCCAAATTTTTAGTGATAATTCTTTTCCATCAAAATAACCATAAGAATAATGACGTATCCAATCACCTAAGATTATAAGCTTACCATTTTTTAAGTTGATTTCTTTAAGCTGATGATAATGACCCATAATAATGTAATCAATTCCATTGTTACATTCATTTTCAGAATAGTTTTTGAGTTCATGCAGAACTTTTTCTTTATATTCCGTAGTATGATGATTATAATTACCGTTTCTTGAAAATTTTTTTGCAATAGCATATCCTAAATCAGGGTGAATCCAATTATATAGATAAACAAAGACTCTATTTCTTAAAAAATTCCTTAAGAAGCGATAACCTCTATCCCAAGATAAAATACCATCTCCATGACTGATCAGAAAATTTTTTCCAGAAATATTAATTTTAATACCTTTTGGATGAACTTCATGAAAAAGATTCTCTTTTAGAAATTCTTTTATCCAAAAGTCGTGATTTCCTGGAACAAAGTGAATAATTAAACCTTTTAACTTGGCTTCATTTAATATTTTCAAAATATCAAAATATGCTTTAGGTATTACATATTTGTACTCAAACCAAAAATCAAATAAATCTCCTACGATAACAAGAGTTCCATTATTTTCAATAACATGACGAATAAATTGTTTTAATTTTTTTCTTTTATTTTCTTCATTTGAAGAACTCTCAAGGCTCAGATGAACATCTGAAATGAAATATAAAGGAATGTTCATGGAAAGAAACTTAATTTATTACTTTCCTTCAATCAAATAAAATATGGGAAAAAATCTATAATCAGTCTCTTGACAGTGGGTCAATTTTTATCTATCTTTTAACGGAATCAGATTAATTAAATTTAATGAACTATTCATATATTTAATTGTATAAAAGGTTAAGCATGAGAATAATTGTAAAAACAACTCTTTTCCTAATGCTAATGTTAAATTCGGTTTTTGCACAAGCGTTTGGTCAGAATAAGGTTCAATATAGAGATTTTAATTGGCAATTCATCCAATCCCCTCATTTTGACATTTATTTTTATGCTGATGGACAGCCTCTCGCTGAATTTACCTCTGAAGTTGTAGAGGAAGCTTATACTCAAGTATCAACATATCTTGATTGGCAATTGCGTAAACGAGTCTCAATTATAATATATAACTCTCATAATGATTTTCAACAAACCAATATTGTTACAAGTTATATGCCAGAGGGTGTTGGAGGTGTTACAGAATTATTCAAAAATAGAATTGCATTGCCTTTTGAAGGTTCTTATGAACAATTCAGGCATGTTATACACCATGAATTAGTACATGCTATGATAAATGACATGATATACGGAGGATCTGCACAAAGTATTGTTTCAAATAGAGTTCAATTAACTCTACCACTATGGATGAATGAAGGGCTAGCTGAATATCTTTCAAGCCAATGGGATACCCGAGCGGATATGGTAATGAGAGATGTTGCTGTACATGATAGGATACCAGCGGTGCCTGAACTCAATTATTTTATGGCTTATAAAGGGGGACAATCAGTTTGGAAGTTTATTGTAGAAAAATATGGTTGGCAAAAAGTAGGAGAGATTTTTGCTCAATCTAAAAAAAGGCAGGATGTTCAGCGTGGTTTTCAAAAATCAATGGGTCTTGATTTTAATGATCTTACTGACCAATGGCATAAATATTTGAAAAAAGAATATTGGCCAGATGTAGCTGGTAGAGATGAAATTGAAGATTTTGCATTCCAGATAACTGACCACAAGAAATTAAAAAACTTTTTTAATATTTCTCCTTCTCTTTCTCCAGATGGGAGCAAAATTGCACTTATTACTGATCGAAGTGGCTATTCAGATGTTATAACTATTTCATCACGGAATGGTGAAGTAATTAATACTTTAGTTAAGGGTAATAGAACGCCTGATTTTGAAGAATTGAAACTTTTGCAACCTGGAATTTCTTGGTCCCCTGATGGAGAGAGGATTGTTTTAGCTACAAAAGCTGGAGGTAGAGATGCACTGTTTCTTATAAATGGTGAAAGTGGGAAAAGAGAAAAACTAACTTTTGATTTGGATGGGATATTTACAGCAGCTTGGAGTCCAGATGGCAATAAGATAGCTTTTGTAGGTAATAAAGGAGAGGCTAGTGATATTTATATTTATAATATAGAGAATCAATATCTTGAAAATTTAACGGATGATATTTTTTCAGACTCAGAACCAACTTGGTCTCCTGATGGGAAAAAAATAGCTTTTGTTTCAGACAGAGGAGAGCATCTAACAACTCCAGCTAATTTTGATATTCATGAACATGACTATAGTCAAACGGACCTTTTCTTATTGGATTTAGAATCTCAAAAACTTAAGAGATTAACAAACACATCTCACAGTGAAAACTTTCCTGTTTTTGCAAATACTGTCAATATGCTTGCATATACTGCGGATGCATCGGGAGTATGGAATCTTCATTTATTAGACCTTGATACAAATGAGTCGCGTCCAATAAGTAATGTCCTTACTGGGATCTTTCAACTAAGTTTGTCTAATGATGATCAGAAGCTTATTTTTTCAGCTTACTCAGGCGTTGGTTGGGATATTTATTCAATCAGTAATCCCTTATCCCTTGATACAAAAGAAGTAAGACCTTCAAATTTTATAAAATCAGGAACATATGAGGATCCTTTGAAAATTTCTTTATTGGAAAAAGGTTCTATAGGTAAAAGAATAGAGGTTGATTGGTCGGATAATGCTTTTGCTCGATGGATATTTGCTCCGGAATACAATCACTATAATGATGGTATTTACGATTCTACAAATGTTCAATCAATAGAACCCTTAGCAATTGCAAAGTATAAAGATAAAGATGGAACTTATCTGACTCAGAACTATAAGACTCGATTTACACTTGATTTAGTAAGTGGTCAAGCTATGTATAGCAACCTTTGGGGCGCTATGGGTACAACAGTCTTTGCTTTTAGTGACATTCTTGGAGATCATCGTGTATATGTTGGGAGTGAGATGGTTATGAATCTTGAGAACAGTGACTATTTTGTTCAATACAGTTACCTTAAACCAAGAAATGATTTAAACGTAGGTATTTATCATACTTCGAATGTTTTTGGATCTCAATGGAATTTTCTTAGATTGCGATATCTCCGAATGGATTTATCACTTTCCCGTCCAGTAAGTAGGTTCCAACGTTTTGGCGCTGGTCTTACTAATCATTTCGTGAACAATCGGGAGTATCTTTTAGTGGCATATAATCAATATTCGCTTTCATCAGATGAATCATTGAGACTTCTTTCTTATTCGCTTAATTGGACATATGATAATAGTCAATGGGGTTCAACTGGTCCATCTGATGGTTGGCGTGCTAATGCTCAATTCACTCAAAGTTTAGCCATGCTCGGATATAAACTTGATTTTAAAACCCTGGTCCTTGATGCTAGGCGCTATTTTAGAGTTAGTAGGCTTTATACATTTGCTTTCCGTGCGATAGGTGGATTTAGTTTAGGAGCAGATCCACAGCGTTTTTTTCTTGGCGGGACTCAAAATTGGTTGTTTGGAACAGGTTATACAAATGGAGAACGTGATCGAGCACGTTGGAATAATGATCAAGATGCAAATATTTGGGATAGTGGGAGCGGCAATTATTTAAAAGATTTATACTTTTCTATATTTGTTTTGCCAGTTAGAGGAGCAAGATTGGTTGAAAGGCACGGTACAAAAGTTATATTAACTAATTATGAATTTCGGTTTCCATTTGTTAATTATTTAGCTCTTGGATTCCCGTTAAGAGTGATCCTTGGGAATATTCAAGGGGTTTTATTTGCTGATGCTGGAGCTGCTTGGGATGATAAATTTAATTTAATTAGAACAAATAATGTTACGGGAGCAAGTGAATTCGATAATTTTATTAGTTCTTATGGTTTTGGTTTAAGGTTGAATATTGGCTACACTATTATACGTCTTGATGCGGCCAAAGACTATACTATGCAGGGTAGTTCTAAATGGCAGTACTATATTTCTTTGGGAACTGATTTATAATATTCTATTTGACTTTGAATAAATCTTTGATTTCCATCAGGGAAAGTATCAGTTTAATTATGTTTGTGTGATGGCAAAGGTTTCAAATAAAAACATTTTTTTGTGTTCAGAGTGTGGTAATGATTATTTAAAGTGGCATGGAAAATGTCCTAATTGTAAAAAATGGGGAACTTTGAATGAAATTAATATTCATTCTGACTCAACTAGATATTCTTCTAATAGGTATAATTTAGATGTAGCTCCACTCAGTAAGTTTTCGAAAAATTTTCAATCAACAAAAACATTTACAGCTATTCCTGAATTCGACCGTGTACTTGGTGGTGGCATCTTTACAGGAGCAATGATTTTACTTGGAGGTAGTCCAGGAATAGGTAAATCAACACTTGCTCTACAAGTTGCGGGATCTTTGGATGGATCAATTCTTTATATTTCTGCTGAAGAGAGTCTAGAACAGATTGGTTTACGTGGAAAACGTCTTAAAATTAAAGAAAATAACGTGTCAATAATTTCAGAAAACCGCTGGGAATTAATTGAAAAGCAAATAATTGAATTAAAACCTTCTTATGTAATCATAGATTCTATTCAAACTATTTTTTCAGAATTTAATGACGGACATCCTGGTACCATCAGTCAAGTACGGGAATGTGGTCAAAAAATCTTAGATATATGTAAATCAAGATACATAAGTGTCATAATTATTGCACATGTTACTAAAGAAGGAATAATTGCTGGACCAAGGATGCTAGAACATATGGTAGATACTATACTGTTTCTTGAAGGAGATTCAAGGAATGATTATCGACTTCTTAGATCTTACAAGAATAGATTTGGTGCTACTAATGAAGTTGGTGTTTTTGAGATGAGTGGAGAGGGATTAAAGTCTGTTGAGAATCCATCGAAAATTTTTTTATCAGAAAGGCAACTTAATGCTCCCGGTTCAACGGTGTTTCCATCTATGGAAGGCTCTAGACCAATTCTTGTTGAAGTTCAAGCTCTTGTTTCAAATAGCAGTTTTTCAACACCCCAAAGGAATGTAACGGGTTTTGATCTAAATAGACTCTCTATGCTTGTAGCAGTATTAGAAAAGCGTCTAAATATTTCGGTTAGTGCTGATGATATATTTATAAATATAGTAGGAGGAATGAACATTAATGAACCTGCAGCAGATATGGCTATTGTAGCAGCAATTGCATCTAGTAAAAAAAATGTTTTTATCAATGCTGAAACTATTTTACTGGGTGAAATTGGTTTGTCTGGAGAACTAAGGTCATTAAATGGCATTGAGAGTCGACTTAAAGAATCGAACCGATTAGGTTTCAAAAGAGCTATAGTTCCAAAAAAAGGTGAGAAAAGTATTGAAGGTATGAAAGAGATTGTTTGTAAGACAGTTTCTGAAGCTTTTGATTCCATCTTTTGATTTATTACACTTCTAGAATAAACAATCTAAAGTAATAATGACATATAAAGTAATTAAGAAAGACTCAAACAGCTCAGCTCGCATGGGTTTACTGAAAACTTTTCGTGGGGAAATAAATACACCTGCATTCATGCCTATTGGAACTTATGGTGCTGTAAAAACTTTATCCCCAAAGGATCTTAAGGAAATCGGTGCGGAAATAATTCTAAGCAATACATATCACTTATATCTCCGTCCTGGTTTGAAAATAATTAACCAGGCAAAGGGCTTAAACAGTTTTATGGGTTGGAGAAAACCAATCCTTACAGACAGTGGAGGATTTCAAGTTTTTAGTCTTGCCAAATTAGGGAAAATAAATGATGAAGGTGTCGTATTTAAATCAGCATTGGATGGTTCCGAACATTTTTTAACCCCCGAATTATCGATGAAAATTCAATTAACACTTGGTAGTGATATTATTATGTCCTTTGACGAATGTGTTCCAGGAAACGCAAATAGAAAAATAGTTGAAAAAGCTGTAAAAAGAACAACGGCTTGGACTAGAAAGTGTCATAATTATCTAAGAGTAAATAATTCTCTTTTGTCTTCAGGTCCACTTTTTTTCCCTATTATTCAAGGAGGAACTGATAAGATATTAAGGAGTGAAAGTCTTGATAGAATTTTACCGTATTCTGATAGCGGTATAGCAATTGGTGGTTTAGCAGTTGGTGAAAATAAAGATAAAATGTTTGAAATAGTGGAAAAAATGGATAAAGATATACCTCAAGATAAACTTCGTTATTTGATGGGAGTTGGGAAGCCAGAAGATATCTTACGGGCGGTATCTTTAGGAATTGATCTTTTTGATTGTGTAATTCCAACTAGAAATGCAAGAAATGGACAACTCTTTACATGGACAGGTAGATTAAATATTTTAAACAGCAAATTTTCTAATGACTTCCTTCCTATATGTGATCATTGTAATTGTTATACCTGTAGCACATTTAGTCGCTCTTATATTCGACATTTATTCAAACTGAATGATGTGCTTGGTCTCCATCTTGCGACACTGCATAATGTAAAGTTTTATTTAGATTTAATGAGAAAAATACGTCATGAAATAAGAAAAGATACTTTTGCAAACTGGTCAAAATTTATATTTCCTGATTTGATTGGATCTAGAAACTAATGGTTTTATGAGAAATGTGGTTCTTATATCTATTTTGTGGATGATAAGGGGGAGGTATTATATTTTTCTGGGTAAAAAGCTAAAATTTAATCTTCATATCTAAACATATAAGGTTAGCTTGATCTGAAGTAGAGTCAGATTAGGAAGGTTTATCATTAGATACAAAGTATGATAAAACATTAGAAGGATTTTGCTCAGCTATTGCTTCCCAACCTGTATTGAGCCATCCTTTTTTGAAACTATTACTATTATCTTCTTCTTTATCTAAATAACCTTTCATTACATTGTGACCTCTAACACCTAAAAATCCATAATTACCATTTTTAACTTGATTTCCTTCATCATCAATAATTGACATTTCACATATATTAAGTGGTTGTCCTATTGGTATAAACCCATTTGAAAGATTATTATCTTTCAAATTAAAACTAGCGAAACCTGATAGTTCAGGAATAAAAAAACCTGGGACGCCTATATTTTCCTGATATGAGTTGTGAGGCTTCAATAAAAACTCAGAGTTTTTTACTAAGTGATTATCATATGAGAAGAAAACTTTAGTTGATAAACCAGTTCCTAGATTGATTTGGCATCCTGAATATAAACCACTCATTATGGTACTAGATAGATTTAGTAAGTCATTAGTTTTTTCAGAACAACCGATTATATCTTTGTCAGATAATCTAAAATATGAAGAAATGGCCATTCCACTAACCATTAGATTATAATGTGATAATAAAACATTCTTTCCAAAATTATTGTCTAGTATTAAACATCCGTCTGAAAGCTTTGATTTTTTTCCAATCTGAACTTTGTTTGATTCTTGTGCAATTGTCTTATCAAAAAGAGATGGGTCAGTAAAAAAATCTGATTCTATTTCATCGTTATTTAAGTTTACAGTAGCGCCAACTTCCCAAATACCAAAAATTTGGATTAAAGATCTAAACTTTCCGTTATAGTTCATGTTGACTCTATCTCCAAAACTGACTTTTTCTTTCCGAAGAAAATTTGCACATTTACATACTTGATGGAAAAAATCAATAAAGGATATTTGAGACCATTTATTATTTTCATTGATATTTAAGAAAGTACGGTTACCATATCGTTGGACTTGAGAGTCAAGCAATGATCTGATACTGGGATATGGTATCATTATTTCTGATGAAGGTACGCCGCTGATTGATTGAGCTGATTCTACATTAGACATAAGTTTAATATCCATATTAATAATCTATGAAATTCTCAGGCAGAATTTCATAGAATTGCTCAAAAAAATCTAGATATTCATTACTTATATTTTATTATGATAGACTAATTTCTTACTTAGTATTAATTCATAAATGATAACATTCCTTTTTCTATCATAAGTACATTATGTAAGATTTACTATGTGGGTTATAATGGGAAACAATATCGAATGAATTGAATTAAGTTCACAAAAGAACTATTTAGGACAAGATTAATGAAAAATAAAAAATTCAAAACTATTCTTCAAACGATTGGCGAGACACCTGTAATAAAGTTAAATAAAATTGGTAAAGATTATGATTGCACTTTTTATGTTAAATGTGAATTTTTTAATCCTGGTGGATCTGTAAAAGATCGAATTGGAGTAAGAATGGTTGAAGGAGCTGAAAGTTCTGGAAAAATTAAACCTGGAGACACTTTAATTGAACCTACTTCAGGAAACACAGGTATTGGGATTGCACTATCGGCAGCTGTTAAAGGTTATCGGATGATTATAACTATGCCTGAAAAAATGAGTAAAGAAAAAGAGGTGGTTCTTAAAGCATTAGGAGCCCAAATAATACGAACACCTTCGGATGCTGCTTGGAATGATCCAAAAAGCCATATTGGAGTAGCAAAGGAATTAAATAAAAAAATACCTAATTCTCATATTTTGGATCAATATTCTAATCCTGATAACCCAAATACTCATTATAATTTTACTGCTGAAGAAATATTAACTCAATTTGGTGATGAATTGAAAATGGTAGTTATGGGAGTTGGTACTGGTGGGACAATTACTGGTATTGCAACAAAATTAAAAGAGAAACGTTCAGATATATTTATAGTTGGAGCAGATCCAGAGGGCTCAATACTTGGTGGAGGAAATGAAATTAGCTCCTATTTTGTTGAAGGAATAGGTTACGATTTTTTTCCTGATGTTTTAAATAATAGTCTAATAGATAAATACGTTAAGACAAATGATAATGATTCTTTTCTTATGGCACGTCGTTTAATAAAAGAAGAGGGCTTATTAATTGGTGGGTCTAGCGGTTCAGCTATTTGCGCTGCTCTTCAAGCTTCTACATTGCTAAAAAAAGGTGATGTTTGCTTAGTAATTTTGCCTGATTCAATTAGAAACTATCTTAGCAAATTTGTAGATGATGAATGGATGACAAAAAAAGGTTTTTTGAAAAGAAATCAATAAGTTTTTTTATAAAAAAATTTTAAATAACTATAATATTCTATATCTAAGAAAATTATTTTTTAATTTATATAAAAGGAGTTTTCATGAAGTTTGATACTAAGATTGTAAGAGCAGAGATCAAACCTGATTCAACAACTGGTTCTATAGTTCCGCCAATTTATCAAACAGCTACTTATGTTTTACCTGAAGTAGGTATAGATAAAGGATTTGATTACACACGTTCAGCTAATCCGACTAGACAAATACTAGAAGAATATCTCGCAATTATAGAAGGCGGAAAATTTGGAATATGTTTTTCGAGTGGAATGTCTGCTGTTGACAGTTGTTTAAAAGTATTAAACCCTGGAGATCACATTATTTGTTCTGATGACGTTTATGGAGGTGTTTCTAGACACTTCAATAGAATTTTGACTAAGTATGGTTTATTATTTACATATGTGGATTCAACAGAGTCTATTAATGTAAAAAATGCTGTCCGTCCTAATACTAAGATGTTATGGATAGAAACTCCAACTAATCCTTTACTTAAGATTACTGATTTACATGCAATTGGTGAAATCGCAAAAGAAAATCAACTTTTATTCTGTGTAGATTCGACATTTTCAACACCTGTTTTTCTGAGGCCTCTTGAATTTGGTGCTGATATGGTTGTTCATAGTACTACGAAATATATTAGTGGTCACAATCAGATTATCGGTGGTGCTATTATTACAAATAGTATGGAGCTTTATGATGAAATGAAGTTTATTCAAAAAACTATCGGAGCAGTTCCAAGTCCTTTTGATTGTTGGCTTACACTAATGGGTGCTAAGACACTTCATCTAAGAATGGAAAAACATGCTAAAAATGCTCAAATCATAGCTGAGTTTCTTGAGTCCCATCCTAAAGTTTTGAATATTACTTTCCCTGGTCTTATATCTCATCCCCAACATGAAATTGCCAAGGATCAAATGAATGGATATAGTGGCATGATTTGTTTTGAACTTAAAGGAGGAATTGAAGCAGGTAGAAAATTGATGAATAATGTTCGATTATGTGCTTTAGCTGAAAGCCTTGGTGCTGTAGAAACTATGATAACTCATCCAGCAACGATGACGCATGTTGACGTTCCATCAGATGAAAGGAATGCCAGAGGTTTGACAGATGGATTAGTTCGTTTATCTATTGGGATTGAAGATCCAAGAGATATACTAAATGATTTGAGTATAGCATTAAATGAGATTTAGGTCAAATTTTTATTAAAGATTAAAGTGCCAAATGAAAATAGATGGTCCTCTTCATGATGCAGTTTTTATAAAAAGATTAAACCGTTTTCTTACTTTAATAGATATTGGTGGAAAAATTTTTGAAAGCCATCTTCCTGACCCTGGTCGTCTCAGTGAGTTATTAATTCCAGGTTCAGAGTTAAAAGTTCGTTATATTGATACTAAATTATTAAAAAGAAAAACATCATGGACGACTTTGATGGTAAAAAAACATAAACAATGGATCTCTATTGATTCTACTTTGCCAAACAGATTCGTAAAATATCTCTTAGAGAAAAAAAGCCTTCCCCAATTTAAAGATTATGAATTGAAAAGACCGGAAGTTGTGGTAGGGAAACACAGGTTTGATTTTCTTTTGGAAAAGTTAGGAAAACCTTTCTATTTAGAGGTAAAGTCAGTTACCTTTGTTGAAAAAAGTTTAGCTAGGTTTCCTGATGCTATAACGGAGCGAGGGATGAAGCATGCCAATTTTTTAGCTCAGATGTCTGAAAAAGGGAACAAGGCGGGAATTCTTTTTGTATGTCAAAGGTCGGATGCACAAAGTTTTCGTCCTATGTGGAATAGGGATCCAAAATTTTCACAGGCTTTACTTTTAGCTGAGAAAGCTGGTGTTCAGATTAATGTTATTGTTACAAAAATAACTCCAACTTCAATTAATTATTATAAAGAGATCTCTTATGATCTAGAGCCTTTTTGAAAAAACTTTTCTTATTAATTCTTTCACTAATTATTATTAGGTGTGCTGCTTTAGGTCCGCCTCCAGGAGGTCCTAAAGATGAAACTCCTCCCACGTTAGTAAGTGTTGCACCAGAATCTGGAACTACAGGAATCAAGGGAGGTATTATTGTTCAATTGACCTTTTCAGAAAGATTAAGCGAAGAGACGAATTTTTCTGCTATACGTCTATCTCCTATAATTGGTAAACCTCTGGATTTCACATTAAATAAAGAGATAATATCAGTTGGTTTTCCTGAGAAATTGGATCAAGATCAGACTTATATATTAACTCTTTCAAGAGATTTAAAGGATGAGAGAGAAAATCGTCTCGATAAAACTTATCAGATTGCATTAACTACTGGTGAAGAAATTGCTAATGGTCGAATATCTGGGATAGTGTATAATAAAAAAGAGGAAACTTCAGCAATAGTATATCTTTTTGCAAAAAAGGGAAATTTTAATGATAGCCTTTTGCTTGGTACGCCAGAATATTATACTGAAACAGATGATTCAGGACGATATGTTTTTGATTTTTTAGATCAAGGTCAATATATAACTGTAGCACATACTGGTGTATCTCCACCAGCACCAATTAGTCCATTAAGATCAAATTATGGTCTTTACTGGAAACCAGTTGTTAGAGTTGATGAAAATATAAAAATAATAAATAACGTAAATATGACCCTTGGCAAACAGATATCTTCTTTTAGATTATTGTCAGTAAAAATGGATGACAGGGTTTCTGGCACGATGGTTTTTACCAACTCATTTGATTTATCAAACTTATCTAATGTAGAAGTAAAATTTTATTCAAATGTTTCAAAATTAGAATTAGAGGTTTCTAAACTTTTTCAGTATAGTGATAAGAAGAAAGAATTAAGATTTTTTATTGAAGGATTGAATCCTGGTGAATCTTATTCAGTTTCAATTGCAGGAATAAAAGATTCAATCGATCAGCATCTTCAAGAAGTAAAACGGGAAGTTAGTGTTCCTGAAATCAATGACCTTGACCCTTCAATTTATTCAACATCAGCAAATAAAATGTCAATTATTAAATCAGGGGGATATCCCTTTAGAATTCAATTTACTAAACCTGTATTTATTCTTAGTGATTCAGTGGCTGTACTGACAAATGATGAAGGAGATACTTTAAAGTGTAATTTGCAAGTAGATGACTCTATAATGAAAATTGTTCCGATTGGAGGATGGGTTGAGTCAAGTTCATTTACATTAAAAATTTTTGGGAATTATATTCAATCTTTAGATGGATATTCGATCAAAGATTCAATTATAACCTATAATTTTCTAACTAGTTCAAAAATTGGTTTTGGTGGGATAATTGGTAAATTAAACGGATCCTATATTGAAAACTCAATAGTTATTGCTAGATCATTAGAAAAACAGACAAAATCAGTTTCCGTATCAGTAAATTCTAATGGGGAGTTCAAAATAGAGAATATTCGTGAAGGAAAATGGTTGCTCAGCGCATTTCAAGATAGAGATGGAAATGGTCGTTACACATACGGTGATATATATAATAACATACCTTCTGAACCTTTTACTTTTCTAATCGATACAGTTGAAGTTAGGGCAAATTGGGATATTGATGGTTTAGAATTAACATTTCCTTAAGACATAATGAAAATTAAAAATAAAATGTTTGGAGTAATTATTGCTGGCGGAAGAGGAACAAGATTTTGGCCAATAAGTAGGAAAAAACGTCCTAAGCAATTACTTAATATTTTTGGTGATCAATCAATGCTTCAGATGACTATAGATCGTTTGAGGAAAATCCGATTTATTGAAGATATTTATATTGCGACTGGTAAAGATCTTGCAAAATCAATTGCTCAAGAAGTTGAAGGTATTTCTAAAAAAAATATTATTGTAGAACCTTCCGGTAAAAACACAGCACCTTCAATTGGATTAGTTGCTGGTCATTTGTTAAATAGAGATCCTGAAGCAGTGATGGGTATTTTCCCAGCTGATCATCTTATTGTTGGGCATCGACCATTTTACCAATCTCTCTCAGCTGCTTTAGATTTGGTGTCTAAAAACAAAATTCTGGTTACGCTTGGAATAATACCTTCATCTCCACATACAGGTTATGGTTATATCCAGTATAATAAAAAGAAAATATTAAAAGATGGAATTGCTTTTGGAGTAAAAACTTTTGCTGAAAAACCCACACTATCAGCAGCTAAAAGATTCCTTAAAAGTGGGGATTTTTTCTGGAATAGTGGAATTTTTGTTTGGAAAGCTTCCGTTTACATGAAAGCTATGGAAGATCATTTGCCAATTCAATATGATATAATTAAAAATATTATTTCAAAAGTGGGTACTAATCAATATAAATCAAGCTTAGAATCTGAATGGGATCGTATTAGTCAAGAATCTGTAGATTATGGAATACTTGAAAAGGCTAATAATATTGGTGTCATTAAAAGTGGCTTTACATGGAGTGATGTAGGATCTTGGAACGCTTATTATAATCTCATGACAAAAAAAAGAAATGGAAATGTAATTAAAGGAGATGGTTTAATTATTGATGGTTCTAATAATCTTATACATTCAAGTGAAAAATTCACTAGTATTCTCGGCATTAATAATATTGCAGTAATTAATACAAATGATTCTACTTTGGTTGTTCCTAGAGAACGGGTTGAAGAGATAAAAAATCTTTTATCAGTTTTAGAAAAAAAGAATCGACATGAATTACTATGAAACAAGACTATTTATATGATCAATTTGAAAAACTAGCTGATAAATTGAATATCACAATTTTACAAGGGAAAGGTGATTTTGAAGGTGGGTTTTGTACTTTAAACGGTGATCAATTTGTAGTTTTAAATAAAAGTAGACCGCTTGAGCAACGTCTTCGTGTTTTAGCTATATCATTTGGGGATCTAGATTTGGAAGAGCAATATATTTTACCTGTTTTGAGAAAATTCATTAATATTAATTCTAAAAATTGAATTATTAATAATATGAAAATACTTGATTTGGGTTACGTTCATATTTATAATTCAAATCGTTGATTACTTATTAAGATTAAAGATTTATTCTTCTATTATAGTTAGAAAGGATTCTAATGAATAACATAGTAACTGATGATATTCGCAATCTTGCGATTTTAGGGCACGGTACATCTGGAAAAACAATTCTTGCTGAAGCAATATTGTATAATGCTGGTGAAATAAGTCGAATGGGTACAATTGAAGATGGGACTACTATTTCAGATTATCATCAACAAGAAATTAATAGAAAGATTTCAATTAGTGGAACACCACTTCATTGCAATTGGCTAAAAAAGCGTTTGAACATCCAAGATGTACCTGGCTTCCTTGATTTTCTAGGCGAAGCTAAGAGCTCTTTACGTGTATCAGATATTTCTGTAATTACTATACCAGCTACTACTGGAGTTGAGACAGGAACAGATATTGTTTCAGGATACGCTGAGAAAAGCAATATACCAAGACTTTTTGTTGCCACAATGCTAGATAAAGAGCATACAAAATTCGATTCAGTTTTAAGTCAATTACAAAGTCATTTTTCTCGTCGTGTTTTTCCCTTAACTATTCCGGTAAATCCTGGACCTGGTTTTAACCAAATTGCAGATGTGCTTAGAAAAACACTCCTAATATATAAAACTGATGGAAGTGGCGAATTTGAGGAGAAGGAGCTTCCTGAAAATTTAAAAGTAAAAATAGAAGAGATGCATGGAGAATTAATTGAATATATTGCTGAGTCAGATGACACCATGCTTGAAAAATTTTTTGAAGAGGGAAGTTTATCTGAAGAAGAATTGAGGGAAGGTCTTCATGATGCAATTATTAATGGTAATTTGATACCTCTTGTTGTTACTTCAGCTCAAAATAATATAGGTATAAATCGTTTACTTGATCTAATATCAAAATATTATCCTTCACCAGCAGATCTTTACCAAGCCTTAAGTAAAAAATCAAATTCAAATAATGAATTCAATATCGAACCATCATCAGATCAACCGACAAGTTTACTTGTTTTTAAGACAATTAGTGAACCACATGTTGGAGAACTTTCTTTTTTTAGAGTTTATTCTGGTTCAGTTAAAAGCGGGATGGATCTAAATAATACTTCAAGGCAATCAAGTGAACGACTTGGTCAAATTTTTTCTATGAATGGAAAAAATCGAAAAGATGCTGGAATTTTATATGCAGGAGATATTGGTGCAGTAGTAAAATTAAAAAATACACATACAGGGGACACTCTTTGTGATCCTAAACTTAATGCTAAGCTAAAAAAGATTGATTTTCCTCCTCCTTCCATACATGAAGCGGTGGTAACAAGGTCAAAAGGTGATGAAGAAAAAATTGCTACTGGATTAGCAACTCTTCATGAGGAAGATCCAACTTTCATCTATCATGTGGATTCGGAATTAAAACAAACAATAATATCTGGGTTAGGTGAACTTCAACTAGAAGTAGTGGTAGATAGGTTAAAACAAAAATTTAGTGTCGACGTGGATCTCGTTGAACCTAAAGTGCCTTTTCGGGAAACAATTAAAGGTAATGGTGCATCAAAATACCGACATAAAAAGCAATCTGGTGGGGCTGGCCAATTTGCGGAAGTTTGGATGAGAATTGAGCCCAAAAATCGTGGAGAAGGTGTTGAATTTACTAATAGTTTAGTTGGTCAGAATGTAGATAGAGTATTTGTTCCATCGGTTGAGAAGGGTGTAAATGCTGCATGTGAAGAAGGAATACTTGCCGGTTACCGTGTTGTAGATGTAAAAGTTAATTTTTATGATGGAAAACAACATCCAGTTGACTCTAAAGATGTTGCTTTTCAGATAGCTGGTAAAGGTGCATTTAAAGAATCTTTCATGAATGCAAAACCATGTCTTTTAGAACCTATTATGAATATTGAAATAAAAGTTCCTGAAGATCAAATGGGTGATGTAATGGGTGATATTTCTGGTCGGAGAGGAAAAATATTGGGTATGGATACTGAAGGTGGATTTCAGTTAATTAAGGCTCAGGCTCCCCAAGCAAGTCTATATCGTTATTCTACTACATTAAGGTCCCTTACAGGAGGAAGAGGTACCCATTCAGAAAAATTCAGTCATTATGAATATATGCCTAATGATCTTCAGAAAAAAGTTGTTGATAAAGAAAAAAATGAGGTAGATGAATAATTGATCATGAAATGATTTAATAAATGTTAATCAAATATATAACAATGGATATTATTTTTATTTAATTATGGATAGACTTTGGGCGCCTTGGCGTTTAGAATATATTAAAGGTCCAAAAGAAGAAGGATGTGTTTTTTGTAATAGGACTCAGTCTTCAAATGATAAAGAATCATTAATTCTTTATAGGGGTCGTTTTTGTTTTGTAATTATTAATCTCTATCCATACAACAATGGACATTTGATGATAGTTCCTTATAAACATGAGTCAGATTTATTAAAAGTTGATTTGAAAACTAAGATGGAAATTTTGACTCTTGTTGATAAAACAATTAAAATCCTTACCACACAATTCAATCCTAATGGGTTTAATTTTGGTGCAAATATTGGTAAGGCGGGTGGAGCGGGTATTGCTGATCATATACATTACCATCTTGTCCCAAGATGGAATGGGGATACAAATTTTATGCCAATAATTAGTGAAACAAAAATTCTTGTTCAAAGCCTTAATGAAATTTATGATCAGCTAAAACCTGAATTTGATAAGATTAATGATTGAGTTTAATCAATCATGGTTACCTTTTATTTATCTGTACGGAGTTGGTGGAATTATATTAATAGTCGGCATCAGGATTATTTTAAAAACCAATGCATTAAACCTAAGTATCCCTCGACATAAAATTTGGTTAATAATACTATTTTTTGGTTTTGTATTTTATTGCCTTTTGCATTTCATTTTTATACTACTTGCATTAGGAAGTAAATAATGGAAATCTCTGTTGGGTCGAATCTAGATCGGATAGTCATATTAGGTTATTTTGCTATCGTAATGGGCTTTGGTGCTTATTTTGGTAAGTATAGCAAAACAACTTCCGATTATTTTTTTGGAGGAAGAAGATTTTCTTGGTGGCTTATTACTATATCAATAGTCGCAACAGGAGTAGGTTCTCATAGTTTTGTAAAATATTCAACAAAAGCTTATGAATATGGCTTTTCATCTACCATGACATATATGAATGATTGGTTTTTTATGCCATTATTTTTATTTGGTTGGTTACCTATCATTTATTACAGCCGTATTCGATCCATTCCTGAATATTTTGAGAAAAGATTTAATCCAATTGCAAGATCATTGGCAACACTGATGATATTACTATATATGATTGGTTATATTGCAATACAGTTTTTGACTTTGGCTACAGCTTTATATCGTATTTACCAAATTCCTCTTATGTTAACAGTAATTATCATTGCTGTAGTTACTACAATTTATATGCATTATGGCGGTCAGACATCAGTGATTTTTACTGATCTCTTTCAAGGGTTAGTTCTGCTTTTCAGTGGCATTTTTCTATTTATTTTAGGTTTGGAATATTTAGGTAATCATTCTTCAGTAAGTGGGATCCAGGCATTCTGGGAAAATTTGTCACCTGTTGAGAAATTGCCTTTTGCGCACTTTAATAAACCACCTGACTTTAATTTTGTTGGGATTTTTTGGCAAGATGGTATAGCTGGATCAGTTGGTTTTCTTTTCCTTAATCAGGGATTAATAATGAGATTTATGGCTGCAAAAAGTGTAAATGAAGGTCGAAAAGCCGCTGCTATAAATGTACTTTGCATTTTGCCAATTGCCGCATTGGTAGTTTCTAATGCTGGATGGATCGGAAAAGCTATTTCAAATTTAGTTCCAAACGCACTTCCGGTTGGCATGGATCCAAATGATGTTTTTGTTACTGTAACAAATCTTGTAGCTAGTCCAGGAATTTTTGGTTTTATTATTGCAGCATTATGTGCAGCATTAATGTCGACAGCAGATACTCTTGTCAATGCATCATCAGCTATAATCGTAAATGATATCTATCAACCTTTTACAAAAAATCAAAATGATGATAAGGGACAATTAAAATTTGCTAGAATTAGTTCTATTGCAGTAAAAATTCTTGCTGTTATGCTTGTACCTTTTTTTAATTCATTCGATTCTATTTATGAAGCTCACGGATGGTTTCATTCAACTTTTACTCCGCCACTAGTTGTTGCGGTTTTTCTCGGTATTTTTTGGAAAAGATTTACATCACCAGCTGTTATAGCAACTTTTATTGGAGGAGCGTTTCTTATGGTACTGGGTCAGTTCATTCCCGATTTAATTACACCTTTAGCTCATGGAATTGAATTAAGACCTGGAAGAGGTTATTCATATATAGGAGCGCTTTACAATTTAATTGTTTGTGCTGGTGTAGGAGTGATCGTTAGCCTTTTTACCAAGCCAGAAAAAAATGAAAAAATTCAAGGGTTAACAATATTTGATGTTAATAATCTAAAGAAAATATTCAAAGGAAATGATCCTAATAATCGTCCTGGGGAAAAAGTATCTGTTAAATTAAAACTTATCTCTGGAGATGAAGACAGGGTGCACTTTTCTCAAAAAGAAATGTTCTTAATGTCAGCTGAAGTGGGAGATTTAGTATATATTTCCGATAGTAGAAAGTGGTTGGGAGGGCTAAAATCAATTCATTCAACTTATGGTGAAACCCATAGTGAAGAAGGTGTCGTTTACTTGACTTCAACTCATCTAGAGCATGGTCATTTCATGGCTGAAAAACTTCTTACAGCTGAAAAAGAAATGTAACATCTTTCTTTGGCTAGGTTATAGTAAACGGTAAATTTGGGTTCAAAATCCATTCTTTTCCGGAGTAGCTCAATGGTAGAGCGGGTGGCTGTTAACCACTAGGTTGGGGGTTCGAGTCCCTCCTCCGGAGCTAAACTAAATTATTTTTTCCTCATTAGGATGCTCTCACTGTTATATAAAATATGTAGTGGTATTTTCCGTTTAGAAAATAGTTATATTAGTCATTCTCTTTTTAATAAATATTTGTTACCTAAGATTTTCGAATTGGAGAAGTTTCTGAAATTTTAATAATTATTCTCTAGGTAACTTTGTTAAAGGAAAAGTGGATTTAGATGATTTTTTAGAATATTTTCAGAAACATTTTCAGCAATACTATTTTCAAAATTTTTTATACTATCAATATAATGATTTTTCATTTCTGCAGCTACTTTAAAACCTAGATGAAGAAGTTGTCGAAGATCCGAATTATATTTAGGATTACTGATATTGTGTCGTAAAGAATTTGCAAACTCTTCGCCGCTCCAAGAATAAATTTCATCAGGATGGGGTAGACGTTCTTTTGAAATATTAATTACATTCCAATATGGTTCTATTAGTTCCTCTAGGCGATCCAGTCCACTTAGGCAAATTTCTTTAACAAGAGAAAGTCCTTTTTCATCAGTGCATGCTAATCCTATCAGCTCTTCTAACCAAGTTGTTCCAGCTGTTTTTACATGCAATCCGGCATCGTGTTTTTCAATTTTAGATTTCATTATACCATAAATTGAAAACTTATCACTTCCTGAGTGTATACTAAGCTTTAGGTTTTTAGGTAAACCAAATTCCTTTATCATATACTTAATTAGAATCAGATGATTTTCAAATGCTATAGCAAATTGTTGAATGTTCCCTTGATAATCCACTCCTTTATTAAATCTTCCTACAAATTTCGGTGCAATTGTTTGAATTGGAATCCCTTGGTCAGCGATTGCTATTAAAATTAAAAACATTTCCATAGGACTCTGAGGAGTATCAGTTTCATCTATAGAAATTTCTGTAATAAAATTATGTTTACCTTTAATTGACTCAATATGGCGATAGATTTTACCAGCTTGTTTAATGGCAAGTAAATATTTAGAGGCAATTTTATAAAATGTAGTTAATGAATTCTCAGAGTTTTTGCTAATATTTAGAATATTGGCTCTACGGAAATGAGTAGTATATTTATTTACAAATTTTCGGATATCTTCTTGTCTAATTGATTGTCCAATAAACTTGGACACATCAATAGTAAAATAATTACTTGGTCCAATAAATGGATCAACATTTTCATGATTAATGTGGTCAGCATCTACATAATAATTACCTGTCCAATTAAGAGAAGAGACAGCATTATCAGCTGTAAACCGTACATCTTCAGGAGAAGTTCCAACTATGACATGTTCTCTGTAGGACTTATTCCATACTGGAACGACTGGTACACCTTTTTCATTAATTTCAATGATAGCTCGCAATAGGGCATTTGCTTGTTGACCAAATCTGTCACCTAAACCAAAAGAGTATTTTTCAAGTTTCAATATTATAAGTAAAATGGTTTAAAGTTTAGACATAGGGTAAAAATGACAATTTGGTAAATAAATTTCTTTTTTTTTGGAGTTAAAAATTGATGATTGTTTTGCAGAGTCCATCAGGGGATTTTTCAATTAATTTTATAGCTTCTTGTATATTGCTAAAATGAAAATAATGGGTAATTAGTTTATCTGGTTTTATTAGACCTTTTTCTACCCATTTGATTACTTCAGGGAATTTATTCGTGTGCAAACGTGAACCCATAATATCCAATTCTTTTTTAGTTATCTCCTTTTGTATAATCTTTGAAGGTTGTTCATTGAAGCCTAAAATAACAATGCGACCAGCAGGTGATGCGATATTTACAGCTTTTTCAAATGTTTCAGAAAAACCAGCTGCATCAATAACTACATTAAAACCTTCTTTATTAGTAAAATTATCTGATTTTTGTTTTTCATTAGGTTCTAAAGGATTGATTGTTGCATCAGCTCCAAAATCTTTTGCCATGGAAAGGCGACTTGAGTTTATATCAGTTATTAAGACCTCAGCACCAAACATTTTGCAAACCATCATTGTTGCTATACCAATGGGCCCAGCTCCAATAATACATACCTTATCCGAAGCTGCCACCTTTCCTCTGCTTGAAGCTTGTGCGGCAATTGTAAATGGTTCAATAAGTGCTGCTGTTTCCCAACTAAAGGTTAAAGGAATTTTATGTATTGATAAAGTTGGTAAAACAATATATTCTTGCATTCCTCCATTTTTGTGAACTCCCGTAACTGCAAGATTTTTACAAACATTTTGTCTTTTCAATTTACAAGCATTGCAAAAGCCACAACTAGATACTGGATCGATTACAACGTGATCACCAATATTGATTTTTTCGACATCAGAACCTAATTTGTCAACTTTCCCTGCAAATTCATGACCAATTATTCTTGGATATGTTGCAAACGGGTTTGTTCCTTGGTAGATATGCAAATCTGACCCACAAATTCCCACTTTTTTTACTTTTAGTCTGACTTCATTATTTTTAATATTATCAGGAACTGCTCTATCTTCAATTCCTACAATTCTTGGTTTTCTAACAATAACAGCTTTCAAATTATTTTTTCCTTATTACTTTAATATACAATAATAATTATTGAAAAGTTTTTAATTGATTAAACCATTTTTTTATAATTAGAACAGTAGATTTGGAAGGAAAAGCGAAATCGCTGGGACATAAGTAACAAGCAACAAAATAAAAATACTTACAGCTAGAAATGGTAAAATAGCTTTACTGACATTACTTAGTGAAACTTTTCCAATACTAGATGTAATAAATAGGCAAACTCCTACAGGTGGCGTTGTAAGGCCAATCATCAAATTTAGTACTGAAATAACAGCAAATTGAATTGGGTCAATTCCAACACTTACAGCTACTTTTAACAATACTGGAAACAAAATTATCAAAGCAGCTATGGTTTCCAAAAATGTACCAACAAATAACAGTAGAAGATTAATAGCTAATAATATCAAATATTTATTCGTTGTGATTTCCAAAAGAGTTTTAGCAATCAGTTGAGGGATTTGTTCACTGATTAGAATCCAACCAAAAAGATTCGCAAAACCAACTAATATCATTAAAGAAGATGTTGTTACCATTGTATCAATAAATATTTTATGTAGATCCTTAATCGTCAAATTTTTATATACGAAAACACCTAAAATTAAAGCGTATAAAGAGGCAACAATTGAAGCTTCAGTTGGAGTAAATACACCACCAACTATGCCATATAGAATAATAAAAATCATCAATAGTGCCCAAAATGCACTAAAGAACTCTTTCCTAATATGATTTAAAGTTGACTTATTTCCTTTAGGGTGACCCTTTTTTATTGAGATAAAGTATGAAATGGTCATTAAACCAATTGCTAACAGTAATCCTGGTATTGCACCTGCAATGAAAAGTTTCGCAACTGATAGGCCAGTCAAACTGCCGGCAATAATCATCGGAAGACTAGGAGGAATTATCGGTCCAATCGTAGAGGATGATGCCGTTATCGCACATGAGAATTCAGTCTCATAGCCTTCCTTTTCCATAGCTGGAATCATTACGGCTCCGATACTTGCTGAATCAGCAACAGCTGTTCCGGAGATACCAGAAAAAATCATGGATGCTCCTACATTAGCTAAGCCTAAACCTCCACGGATATGACCGACTATAGCTTTAGAGAAACTAATTATTCTTTCTGTAATTCCACCTCTATTCATCAGGTTCCCTGCAAGAATAAAACCAGGTATGCACAACAATACAAACACATCCATACCAGCATAAAGTTTTTGTGGGATAATAACTAAAGGAATATCAGAGAAGAATATATAAGATAAAGATGCTAAACCAAGAGAAAAAGCAATTGGAAAACCAAAAAATAATGTTAGAATGAATACCCCAAATAAGATAGTCATTTTAAAACCTCATCAAATTTATTAGTCAAAATAAGTTCGACTAAAGAAACTAGATAGTAAATCCCAATAAATAATGGTCCAATCAATATAGCTAAATAGAAATAAAATGTTCGAATTTGAAGTGCGGGTGAAGTTTGGAAATTACCTATCTTTACGAACTCAATAGCATAATAACTAATTAACATCATAAAAGAAGCAATTATTATTTTTATAATAATTGATATGTATAGTTGTAGGGAAGGAGCAAGCATTTTTGAAATTAAATCTACTGATACATAAGCACCTTCTCTAACTGCAAGTCCAGCTGAAAATGATGTAGAATATATAAATAAAACTCTAGCTAATTCTTCTGTCCAAACTGGAGCTTGAGGTAAAATAAACCTGGCTAAAACTTGCAATAGGACTACTGCAATTAAGCAAAAAAGGGACATTATTGTTATTATCTCCAATAGTTTGTCCATTATCAGCTTAGTTTTCTTCATTTTTTAAAGTTGATTGCTTTACCCTTTATTAAATTATTCAGAAAGAGGACTAATCTATAGTTTAATTACAGTATTGGATCTTTTATTGTATAGCAACAATCTGATTATAAATATTCAATTGCTTATTATTAAGAGACTTTATCACAGCTTGTTTTGCTTTTTTTCGGAAAGCATTCTTATCAGAATTAATTAGTATCATTCCCTTTTTAACTAATTCTTTTTCAATATTTTTTTCATTTTCATTAAATATTAAATGTTGATATTCCTGCATTTTGTCACCAGCATCAAGCACAACAGTTTGGAGTTCTTTTGGAAGAGATTTGAGTTTTCTTTCTCCAATTACAACATAGATCCAACTAATTACATGTCCTGTTAAATTACAGAAATCTTGGACTTCATAAAAACCAGAGCTTTTTATTAATGCAAAGGGGTTCTCTTGCCCATGAATTGTTCCTTGTTGAAGGGATGTGAAGACCTCAGAGAAATCCATTGGTGTAGGTTTTGCGCCAAGTGCATTCCAAACAGATACATATATTGGTACATTTGGAACCCGTAAAATCATACCCCTTAAATCGTCAGGATGCTTTATTGGCCGATTTGAAGTTAGATGTCGAGGACCTCTTTTAAACCATGCTATAGGTCTAAGGTTTATCCTATTTAAAATTTCTTCTTCAATCAATTTGCCAATATTACCATTAGCTACCTTTTTTAGATGTACTGAATCACGAATTGAATATGGAATAGCCATTAATGCAGCTTCAGGCACCCAATTTTGAAGTGATTCTCCAGTAATTGTCATATCAGCTGTTCCCAATTGTATCCCATTTATTAAATCTAATTCTTTACCTAGTTGAGCATTTGGATAAACTTTTACTTCTATTTTTCCATTAGATTCTTTCTCAACAATATCTTTAAACTTGAGAGCTGCTAAATTCCAAATATTATTATCATTTGCTATGTGACCAAATTTTATCTTGTATTTTGCTTCTCCATATAGATCCACATTAATAAATATTGCTATTAAGAGAATTGATTTTATAATATTTTTCATTTTACATTAATAATTTGTGGATTCAACTTATTTTAGTAAATCCAGATCTTTATTAGAAGTTAACTCATAGTTCTTAAGGATAATAGAATGAAAAAACTGTAATCAACCTATAAAATAACAATAAATAATTCATTTCAATTATTTCCCAAACGTACCATATTCTTTTATATAAATTTCATAGAAAAAAGTTTGTCTAATATTTTTTATTGGAATTGGGTTCATTTTTTATATAATAAATTCTTCTAATGGATATTAATAGATGAGATTAAAACAAAAAATCTACCTGTATTTATTATTATCATTTTCAACGGTTATCAGTCAGGATATGCCTGAAATTGACTGGAAAGAAATTGAAACAGATCATTATAGAATTATTTTCTCAACCGAGTTGATCCTTGAAGCAAATAGAGTTGCTAATATCCTTGAAAATATCTATAAATATAATAGTATAAAATTAGGAGGTTCCCATCGAAAAATCCCTATAGTTCTCCGAAACCGAAGTGCAATACCTAATGCATTTGTATCTTTAGGCCCTTGGTTCTCAGAGTGGAACCACATCCCATTACCATTAAAGGAAATAGGGTCAACTGAATGGTATAAGCTTCTATCTATACATGAAGGACGCCATATGTTTCAGTTCTCCTACCTTAATAGGGGTATTAACAAATTATTTTGGTTTATTGGTGGGGAGAATATGCAGGCTATAGTTTCAGGTACTATGATACCTAATTGGATCTGGGAGGGAGATGCTGTGCTGATGGAAACTATTTTATCTAGAGGTGGTCGAGGACGGCAACCATTTTTCAATAGAGAAATACGAGCACTTTTATCTAAAAATAAAGAAACGGACTATCGTTCCGCTCTTTATGGTTCTTTTATTAATGAATACCCAAACTACTATAACTATGGGTATCTAATAAATGCACACATTAGAAGAAAATATGGTAAAGAAGCTATTTCACATATTCTTGATTATGCAATGCATTGGCCTATAATTCGGAATCCAATAATGCCTCTAAATTCATCTCTTATAAAAATAACTGGTAGAAATGCATCATTAATTTTTAGTGATGCAATGGAAGAGATTGCTAATGATTGGGAATCGCAGTTAAGAGGAGAAAATTATACTAAATTTAGTTTAATTAGTCCATCAGTTTTAAAAGGAAGAATAGATTATATTTTTCCTGGTTTTGATTCAAAAAATCGAATATATGCTATTAAAAGAGGTTTGAGTGAAAAAACCTCATTGGTCCGCATCAAACATGATGGTAGTATAGAAAATTTAGTTCAATTACCAGAGATAGTTGAAAATTTTGGCATTCATATTTCTGGAAATTTAGCAGTTTGGAATGAAATTCATCCCGATAGAAGATGGTCTAAGCAGAGTTGGTCAAATATTATTATTTTTAATATCGAAGATGAAAGTCGACAACAAATTACAAGGAATAAAAGATATTATTATCCATCAATTTCACCTAAAGGAAATACTATAGTTACTGTAGAATTCAATGAAAAACGAGATTGTTTTTTAGTAATTATAGATGCAAGAAATGGGAATGTAATTAATAGAATCTCATCAGAATCAATTATTATGCATCCTAGATGGTCGCCAAATGGAAAACAAATTGTATTTATTTCACAAAGTTATGATGGTAGAAGTATTAAAGTTCTTAACATTTCTGATGGAAACATTAAAGTTGTTAAGCCAGAATCCAATGAAGAAATTTTCCGTCCTATTTTCTATGAAAATTTTGTTATTTATGAATCTCCAATTTCAGGAATAGATAATCTGTATGCAATAGATCAGTCATCAAGGGAAATATTTCGCATTGTTTCTTCTAAAATTTCTGCAACAAATGCTTTAATCGGAGATAATGGGAAAAAATTAATTTATAATGATTATGATTTGAATGGGGATAAAATTGTTTCAGCTACGCTTGATTCTACTTTGTGGGAGCCTATTAAGAAAGTAAAAATTAGACCAGATCCATTGCTGTCATCATTTGAACAAATTAATAATCCTATGGACGACCTTTCAAATTATAATCATTATGAAGCAATTGATTACAATCATCTCCAAGACTTATTAAAAATTCATAGTTGGCTTATAATTCCTAATAACAATCAACCTTCAATTATGTTCCATTCTAATAATATTCTCGGGACATTAGAATTATTCGCAACAACAACATATAACCAAAATGAAAAATTCTTTTTTCACGAAATTTCTGGATCATATAAAAGATATTATCCAATATTAATCGGAAGTCTTGGATGGGGAGATAGATCTCTGCCTGATACGTTAAATGTCAGTTTAGGAAAAGGAGAAAAAGCTAAGAGTTATATTCTTTCTACATGGGGTGAGAGAAACTTTTCTGGAAAGATAATTCTCCCAATTATTAATCGAAGGATAGGACCAATGCTTGATGCTATGAATTTCTCAATCAGTCTACAAAAAACGTTAATATTTGGGAATAAAATTAGATTTAAATGGGATAACAGGGATGATTTACGAGACACAACTCTTACAAATAAATCAGCTGATGGTGCTATATTTCCTTTAAGCGTAGGAGTTAAATACGAATCAAAGACAGAAGGTGCTCCCCGAGACGTTATGAATGGAAAGGGAAGACATTTAGATTTTTCTTATACCTCGACCCCCTTCAAAAGTAATTTCAAAGGTAGACGTGTTCATTTTTCAGGCGGAATTTTATCTAAAGGAATATTTAATCATGATTCCTTTAAACTTGTTGCTGCTGTTGAAAATAAAAAGAATGAAGGATATCCATTTATGAGTAAACTGAATATGCCTTTAGGACACAAATATTTTTTTCAAGAAAAAATTGTAAGCATTAAAGGATCATACAGGGTGCCTATATTTTATCCAGAGTCTGGGTTTGATATGGTACCTATGCTAAAAAAAATACAACTTGGATATGTGAAAAGAATATCTTTTGATCTATTTTTTCATTGGCTTCGGGGTAAAAATGAGGAAGTGCGTACAGATTATATTACTGTCGGATTTGGTAGTACTTTTGAAGTAGCAGGTTTTGGTTTCCCTATTGTTTTGCCTGTAACATTATTTTATGCTTATAGACCGCTGAAAAATTCTGGGTCATTGGAATTAACAGTTGATTTTTGACTAAAATAAATCAGTTTTGATAAAAATAAATACAAAAGATGAATATTTCATGGATATTGCCATTAAAGAGGCGATTAAAGGGGAAGATTCTGTCCTTCCAAATCCTCGAGTTGGTGCTGTAATTGTATCAAAAGGGGAAATTATATCAAAAGGTTTTCATCAGTTCTTTGGTGGTCCGCATGCTGAAGTTTATGCCTTGGATAAAATTAATAATAAAATGAAAGATGCTGTGCTTTACATAACCTTGGAACCATGTTCTCATTCAGGAAAGACAGGACCTTGTACAGATTTGATTACATTCCCTATGATTAGTAAAGTAGTAATGGGATCTCTTGATCCTAATCCCCTAGTTAATGGGAATAGTATAAAAATTCTTAATGGACGTGGTATTACTACTAAAGTAGGAGTATTAGAAAAAGAGGTAAAAAAAATAAATAGGCATTTTTTTACCTTTTATGAGAAAAAAAGGCCTTATGTAATTATAAAATATGCTACAAGTTTGGATGGATATATATCAAAGTCTATTGGCAAATCAACGGTAATTACTGGTAAAGAATCAAAAAAGAGTGTCCATAAATTGAGAGCACGTTGTGATGGTATACTTGTTGGCCGGAAAACAGTTCAAATTGATGATCCAGATCTTTCTTCTCATGGTTTAGGAAATAATCCGAGGATAGTAATTCTAGGTGATAAAGAGAAGCTTAATTCTAACTTAAAAGTTTTTTCAAAGGACCCAATCTTTTATTCATTTTTGGATACTTGTAAGAATTCTGATTCAAAAAATCTTGAAAAAGAATCTTTATTCAATAATATAGCCCCACTTTTATCAAAGCTTTATCATGAAGGTATGCAATCACTGCTAGTAGAAGGAGGAGGTGAGACTATAACTTCATTTTTAATGTCTGGTCTTTTTGATGAGATTCATGCCTATATTGGACCAAAAATTTTTGGTAGTGGAGTACCTTTATTTACTATCGGAACAAAAATGGATCACTTGAATTTAATTGTTAATTCTTTCACTGAATTTAAAAATGATGTAAGAATAGTTTATAAATTGGATCAATAATGTTTACAGGGTTAATTGAAGAAACTGGCAAAATAGGAAAGATTATACTAAATAGACGAGTTACATCTATAAATGTATATTGTAAAAAGGTATTGTCAGGACTTAAAATTGGTGATAGTGTATCCGTATCAGGGATATGTCTTACGGTAATAAAAATTGAGAAAAACTCTTTTTGGGTTGATCTTGTTTCAGAAACAATTAACCGCTCAACAGCAAAAAAATGGAAATCTGGTTCTATTGTAAATCTTGAAAGAGCATTATCTTTTTCCGATCGTCTTGGTGGACATTTAGTTCAAGGCCATATAGATGGAGTATCATTTGTAAAGTCTATTCAAAAAATAGGGAATAGTTGGAAAGTTGAATTTTCTCTAGATGACAACTTTTCTAAATATATCGTTGAGAAAGGATCTATTGCCATAGATGGTATTAGTTTAACAGTTGCTGGATTGTCTAAAAGTAGTTTTACAGTATGTCTTATACCCAAGACATTAAATATCACCACTTTGGAAAATATTGTAAAAGGAGATGAAGTCAATATAGAAATAGATATGATTGCTAAACATTTAGAAAAGCTTTTAGGGAATAGTCCAAATGAATAATTACTCCATGAATGAAATTTTAGATGATATAAAATGTGGGAAATTTGTTATTGTTGTTGATAGTGAAGATAGAGAGAATGAAGGTGATCTTGTTATGGCTGCTGAACTAGTTTCGCCTGATTCAGTAAATTTTATGGCACGTGAGGCTAGGGGCCTTATTTGTGTTTCTATATCAGAAATTAGGGCACAAGAATTAAACCTTGAACGAATGGCAAAAAAAAATACAAGTTTCCATGAAACTGCTTTTACTGTTAGTGTTGATGCAGCGGCAAATACTTCCACGGGAATTTCTGTACAAGATAGGTTTGAAACAATTCGTGTTATTGTGGAGAATAGTTCCGTTCCTGATGATTTGGTAAGGCCTGGACACATTTTCCCAATTGTTGGTCATGAGGAAGGTGTATTAAGAAGAGCTGGCCATACAGAAGCTTCAATGGATCTATCTAGGTTAGCGGGCTTAAAACCTATCGGTGTAATTTGTGAGATTTTAGCTGAGGATGGTTCTGTTGCAAAGAAAAAGGATTTAGAAATTTTTGCTAAAAAACATGATTTAAAAATTCTTTCTATTTCAGATTTAATACGTTTTAGGCGTAAATCAGAGAAATTAATAAAAAAGATAGAATCAGTAAAGCTGCCAACACCGTATGGAAAGTTTGTTTTCCATTTATTTGAAGAGGTATTTGAAGGTCATGAGCATATAGCTCTAACATATGGAGAAATCAATAAAGATGACAAAGTAATGGTTCGAGTACATTCAGAATGTCTTACAGGAGATGTGTTCCATAGTGAGAGATGTGATTGTGGACAACAATTAGACTTCTCCCTTCGTGAGATAAGTAAAAATGGATCAGGTGTTTTAGTTTATCTAAAACAAGAAGGAAGAGGTATAGGGCTTAAACATAAAATTAAAGCTTACAAACTTCAAGAAGAAGGCTTGGATACTGTTGAAGCAAATAAAAAACTTGGCTTTGAACCAGATTTAAGAGATTATGGTATTGGAGCTCAAATTTTACATTTTCTAGGTGCAAGAAAATTAATTGTATTAACAAATAATCCTATGAAACTTGTTGGATTAGAAGGCCATGGTCTTGAGATCGTAGGTAGAGTTCCAGTAGACATTGAAGCAAATGAGAATAATCGGCAATATTTAGCAACAAAAAAAGAAAAACTTGGTCATCTATTGAAAAAATCATGATTGGTATTGTTGTTTCTGAATTTAATCAGGCCATAGTAGAAGGGCTCTTAAGCGGTTGTAAAAAAGCTCTGCTTGAGAAAGACATTGATGACAAATCGATAATTATAAAAAAAGTTCCTGGTGCATTTGAAATTCCTGCAGCTGTAAATAGTTTAATCACTATAGAAGAAATTGAAATAGTAATTACACTAGGTGCTGTTATAAAAGGACAGACCGATCACTATCATTATATTGCTAAAGCTGTAACTAATGGAGTTATGCAAATAACTCTAGAGTCAAATATTCCTATTATTTTTGGCGTTCTTACTTGTCAGACTTTAGCATTAGCACAGGAACGTTCTTCAATCCAAAATATGTCATGTAATAAAGGTTATGAAGCAGGGAAAGCTGCCCTATCAATGATTTATAATTCAACATGAAAAAGAAGATTTATCTTGATAATAATGCAACAACACCAACTGATCCGGTTGTAGTTGAAGCTATGATGCCTTTTTTTTCCGATAAATTTGGTAATTCTTCCAGTAGGAATCACCATTTTGGTTGGGAAGCACAAGATGCCGTTGAAAATTCTAGAAAATTAATTTCAAATGAGCTTAACTGTCGTTCACGTGAAATTATTTTTACTAGTGGTGCCACAGAAGCAATCACTCTTGCAATAAAGGGATTTTGCGAGAAAAATAAAGATAAGGGTCTACATGTAATTACTCAAAGTACTGAGCACAAAGCTGTCCTTGATACCTGTTCTGCAATGAAAAAAAATGGATGGAAATTAACTATTTTACCTGTTGAAAATGATGGCCTTGTAAGTTTAGATAAAATTAATGATTCTATAAATGGAGAAACTGTCCTCATATCAATAATGCATGCGAATAACGAAATTGGTTCTATAAATAATATCCTTGAAATAGGGAAAATATGCAGAGAAAGGAATATTCGATTCATGGTTGATGCGGCTCAATCATTTGGGAGATTACCTATTGATGTAGATCTTATGAATATTGATTTGCTTACTGCTTCAGGTCATAAAATTTATGGTCCTAAGGGTATAGGTTTTTTATATGTTCGTCAACGGAATCCTAAAGTAGAGATAAATCCTCAAATTTTCGGTGGTAGTCACGAAAGAAATATGCGGCCGGGAACACTTCCCGTACCTCTCATTGTTGGACTTGCCAAAGCCACTCAACTAATCATAGAAAACCGAGATTTGGAAAATAAACGTTTAATGTGGATGAGAGATGAGTTGTTATTAAAAATAAAAGAGGCTCTTCCCGATACAATTATTAATGGAAGTCTTAAAAATCGTTTACCTCATAATATCAATTTATCTTTTCCGAATGTAGAAGGAGAGGCTTTATTGATGAGACTAGAATCTATTGCGTGCTCTTCAGGTTCAGCTTGTAATAGTGAAACACTTCAACCCAGTTATGTTCTGAAAGCCTTAGGACACAGCGAAGAGTTAGCTCATTCATCAATTCGTATAGCTTTTGGACGAATGAATAATAATGAAGATGTTAAGATTGCTGCTGAAGAAATTATAAAAGCTGTCACGTTCCTTAGAGAAAAATCAGTTTTTTCAAAAAGTGAGTAGTGATTTAGTTTAGCGGGAAAAAAGCTTTCCTATTCATAATTTTATATTAAGTTAAGGTATAGTCTCTTAGCTAACTGACCTAAGTGCAAACTTATATTTTGTGTAAGGTCTTAAGCCGATACGGTTTCATTGGAAACAATGAATCTAGCTCCCGATCCTGATAAATTTGGGATACACTTGGAAGGAGGCTCCAATTGGTAAAAAAATCGATAGTTAATAATAAAATATTGGAATCTTCAATTAGAAGGCCAACAATTACCGATACATTCGGTAGGGTCTTTTCTTATGCTCGGATAGCACTTAATGAGCGTTGTAATCTTAGGTGCATTTATTGTATGCCCGAAAAAGGGGTGAATTTTCTACCTTCTGAAGAGCTCCTCAAAACAGATGAAATAAAAAGATTGATTTCAATTTTTTCAATCAACGGTGTAAAAAAAATTCGATTTACTGGAGGAGAACCTTTATTACACGAAGATATTTTAGATATTATTAGTTATAGTTCTAGAATTAAAGAAATAGATTCAATTCATTTAACAACTAATGGTCTATTATTAGGCAAAATGGCTTTACCTCTTTTTGAAGCAGGATTGAAGGGGATTAATATTTCTCTTGATACTCTTGACGATAAAAAATTTGAAAGAATTACTCGTCGAAAAGGTCTCAAAAAAGTAATGAAAGGACTTCAAACTGTTTTAGAATTACCCTTCCAATCAGTAAAGTTAAATGTTGTATGTATGAGAGACTTTAATCACATGGAGATTGGTGATTTTATAGAACTTGCTCGTGATCTACCTCTCACCATACGGTTTATTGAATTAATGCCTTTTGATTCTCACCAAATATGGAAGACAGGAAAATTTATCGGAGCTAAACTAATTGAAGAAGAAATTCGTCTGTTATTTCCAAATGTAGTATTGGATTCTGGCACATCTACAGAACATAAATTATTTCGTATTCCTGGATATGTCGGAAAAGTTGGTATTATTCCTTCTTTTACTCGAAGTCTTTGTTCTAGTTGTAACCGTATACGTCTTACAGCTGATGGAAAAATTCGAAACTGTCTCTATTCAGATGATGAGTTTGATTTAAAAAAACTACTTAGGAGTTTTCGGTCGGATAAAGATATTGAATTAGTAATTAGAAAAGCCATGCAGTTAAAATCAGAGGATGGATGGTCTGCGCAAAAACTAAAAGAGCGTTACAGGGAAAGTATGACTCAAATTGGAGGTTGATTTGAATAAAATTTCGCATTTAGATGAAAAAGGTAAACTAAAAATGGTTGATATTACTGATAAGATATCTTCTAAAAGAATGGCTTCTGCTTCCGCCAAGATTAGCATGAAAAAAGAAACTGTTTCATTAATTCAAAATGATGAACTACCAAAAGGAGGCGTTCTAGATGTAGCGAAATTAGCTGGCATTCAAGCAGCTAAACAAACTTCAAATCTAATTCCTCTTTGCCATTCTCTTAATATTACATGGTTAAACCTAGATTTTGAAATTCAGGAGGATTATATACAAATATATTCAATAGCTAAAACTAAAGATTCAACGGGATTAGAAATGGAAGCTTTAACAGCAGTAAGTGTCGCAGCATTGACAATCTATGACATGGTAAAATCAGTAGATAAATCAATGGTAATTTCAGATATACATCTGCTCGAAAAACAGGGTGGAAAAAGTGATAGTCATACAGATTTTTCGCCTAAAACAGCCTTACTAATACTTTCTCAATCTGTTCATGAGGGAAAGAGCGAAGATTTCTCAGGTCCTATTCTTAAAAAAGGTTTAACTAATTATGGATGCGTAATTGACTATACTGAAGTAATTCCAGATGATAGTGGAAAACTTCAAACAGTCATTGCAGACCTAGTATCGAATGATTTTGAACTTATTGTTACTTCTGGAGGTACAGGTGTGGGCCCCTATGATATTACTATTGATACAATAGAGCCAATGCTGACAAAAAAACTTCAGGGTGTCGAACAAGCATTACATAACTATGGTCAAAAAAATATACAAACAGCAATGTTATCAAGATTATTAGCGGGTAGTATTGATAGTACGTTTATTATTTGTTTGCCAGGAAGTCCAACAGCTGCAAAGGATGCTATATCCGTTTTGATGCCAAATTTTTTACATGTTTTCCCTATTTCGAAAGGTAATAGACACTGATATGGATATTCAGATTGGGCTTCTTTTCTCTCTTTTTATTATTGCCATTCTATATGGTTCTGTAGGTCATGGCGGTGCATCAGGTTATATGGCTATTTTTTCTCTGTCGATATTTGCTAATCAAGGGCCTTTTTGGCTGAAGTCACATGCCCTTACCCTAAACTTAATAGTGGCCCTTTTTGGGCTCTACCACTATGGCAGAAAGGGATATATCAAGCCCAAACTAATTCTTCCTTTTGCCTTGACTTCTATACCATTTTCATATTTAGGAGCCTATTTACCAGTTATTGACTGGATTTTTGACACACTTCTTTCTTTAACACTTGCTATAGCGAGTGTTAAACTTATTTTCTCCTTTAAGCATGTGAGACTAATTTCTGGACCTCCTACTTTAATTATTTCTCTACTGAGTGGTGCTGGAATTGGTCTTATTTCGGGATTAGTAGGCGTTGGAGGAGGTATCTTTTTATCTCCTCTATTCGTGCTGAGGGGTTGGGCCACTAATAAAGAGACTGCAGCAGCTTGTGCTTTATTTATTTTATTTAATTCAATGGCTGGTTTGGCTGGGGCTTTTTTTTCTAGTCAGACTATCCTTGAGACTGATTTAATGCTTCAATTTATTTCTGTGGTAATGTTTGGAGGTTTATTAGGTACACGTTTTGGCGCTAATTATGCTTCTGATCAAACTATACGGTACTTATTGTCAATTGTTCTTATTATAGCATCTCTTCGGCGAGTCCTTGGCTTGGTAGGTTTATGGCCATAATATCAGTCAAAAAAGCACATGCAACGATCCGTCGAAGCATAAAAAAAACTGGATTTGAAGAAATTCTTTTAAAAGAAATATCAGGACGAACTTTAGCAAAAAATATTTTGGCCTGTTTTCCTCAGCCACGTTTTGATAACTCAGCTATGGATGGTTTTACGGTTAGGGCTGAAGATACTATAGAAGCAGATAATAATTCTCCAATTAAGCTTTCTCTTAAAGGTGTTATTGCTGCTGGGGAAACTGCTGATTTTGAGATTTTTTCTGGTGAGTGTTCTCAAATCATGACAGGTGCAAAAATTCCCATTGGAGCTAATGCTGTTATAAAAGTTGAAGATACTAGTGGCTTTCAAACAAAAGATAGTGTAAAAATTTTTTCTGAAGTTAAGGTTGGGGAAAATATTCGTTATCAAGGGGAAGAAATATCTACTGGAGATACTATTATAGAGGCTGGCACATTATTAGGACCAGGAGAAGTAGGTATATTAGCATCTTTTGGTTTTAATAATATTGAAGTACATAGAAAACCGAAGATTTCAATATTTGCTACTGGGGATGAATTAGTAGAACCTGGCCTACAATTAGAAGATGGACAAATCTATAATTCTAATTTACCTATCTTTAAAGAATTATCTCAAAAAATGGGTGCTGATATCATTAATACTGAAATATTAAAAGATGATAAGGATTCTTTGACCTCATTTCTTAGTAATTCGTTGAAAAATAGTAACTTAATCGTTTCATCAGGTGGTGTTTCTATGGGAAAGCATGATTATGTTCGTGATGTGTTTCTAGAATTAGGTGTTAAAGAGCATTTTTGGCGTGTAGCACAGAAGCCCGGCGGACCTTTTTTCTTTGGTACAAAAAATGATGTAATGATATTTGGTCTTCCTGGGAACCCTGTTTCATCTTTTATTTGTTTTATGGAATATGTTTGGCCTGCATATAAATTAATGTCTGGCCAAAATTCTATGAAAAAAATAATTGCTGTATTAGATCGATCTTTCCCATGTGATGAATTTAAGCATCGATTCCTTACAGGTGTAGTACGTGAGCATCAGGGTGAGTTGATTGCTACTCCATCCAAAAAATTAGGATCGCATATGCTTAGTTCTTTTTTAGGTAGTAATGCGATTATTGAAGCTCCCCCGGGTCAATCCTCTCTTGATCCTGGAGAACCTGTGACTGTTAGTCTATTACCATGGTGTGATTTACATTAATTAAAATGAGCATTAAAATTTCTATCCGGTGTTTTTCACATGTTCGTCAAGTTTTAGGAGAAAAAATTATCTTCCTTGAAGTAAACAATGGTAGTAATACTAATGATATTAAAAAAATAATTTGTGATATGGCTGGACAGAAGTTAGATAAGATACCTTTTAAGATTGCTGTTAACCAAACCTATATTATTGAGCCAGTTATATTAGAGGATGGTGATGAGTTAGCACTTATTCCTCCAGTTCAAGGAGGATGAAAAATTAAATGATCAATATTGAGATAGTTACAGAAAAGATTAATCATTTTTTTAGTAATGAAAAACATACAATTGATGGTGCAGAAGTAATCTTTAATGGTCGAGTAAGGAATTTCGAAAAGGGTAAAAAAATCATTGCTTTAGAATATGAACATTATGAAGGTATGGCTGAATTAGAGTTAAAAAAATTGGCTGATAAAACAGTAGAAAAATTTTCCATTAATGATCTTTTCTGTAAACACAGAGTAGGTAAAGTCCCAATAGGAGAAGCTTCTTTGCATATTTCCATATGGTCGCCCCATCGAAAAGAGGCATTGAATGCATTAGAATGGTTTATTGCTGAATTAAAAAAACATGTGCCAATATGGAAATGGGCTATTTTTGAAGATGGAACTAGAGAACCAACTCATGATAGTTAATAATAAAAACGTATCATTTTTGTTGATCTATTTAGTTCTATCTAACATATTTATAAATTGAATTTAAGGAAATAATCATGATTGAAAAAAAATTCCCACCACTGGAGTCTATTACAAATTCAGCACATATCGATTCAATTGAATTGTATAATAAAATTTATCAGGAATCCATAGAAGACCCTGAGAGATTTTGGTCCGAAATAGCTAAACGCCTTAAATGGATAGAAAAATGGGACAGTGTTAGAGAGTTTGATTTTGTTAAAGGTGAAATTTCATGGTATAAAAATGGGAAGCTTAATGTTTCTCAAAATTGTCTTGATAGACATGTAGAAGCTGGTAATGGAAACAGAAAAGCAATTATATGGGAAGGAAATGACCCAGGTGAAGAAAAAGCATTTACCTATTCAGAATTATTAGCTCAGGTTCAGAGGTTCGCTAATGTTTTAAAAAATAATGGAATTCAGAAAGGAGATCGTGTTTGTATCTATTTGCAAATGGTTCCTGAACTAGCTATTGCTATGCTAGCTTGTGCTAGAATAGGAGCCGTTCACTCCATTGTTTTTGGGGCATTTAGTTCGGACTCCCTACGCGATCGAATCAATGACTCTTCTTGCAAGATGCTTATTACTCAGGATACAGGTGTTAGAGGGACGAAAACTAATATCCCAATGAAAATCAAAGCTGATAATGCTGTAGAACAAACACCATCAATTAAGAAAGTAATTGTAGTAAAACGAACTGGTTCAGAAGTTATGTTCAATAGTACTAGGGACCTATGGTGGCATGAAGAAATGGAGAAAGTAGAACCAATCTGTGATCCTGAACCAATGGATTCGGAAGACCCTCTTTTTATTCTATATACTTCTGGATCAACTGGAAAGCCAAAAGGCGTTTTGCATACATCTGGTGGATATCTTACTTATGCGTCCTATACTCATGAATTAATTTTTGATTATCATCCTGAAAATATTTACTGGTGTACGGCTGATATCGGTTGGATTACAGGCCATTCATATATCATTTATGGACCATTAGCAAATTGTGCTACAACTATTATGTTTGAAGGTGTGCCTAATTATCCTGACTTTGGTCGATTTTGGGACATTGTTGATAAACATCAAATCAATATTTTTTATACGGCTCCCACAGCATTAAGAGCACTTATGAAAGAAGGTGATGGTCATGTAAAATCACGAGATCTTTCATCTCTTAGAATTTTAGGAACAGTAGGAGAACCTATCAAAGAGCCTGAATGGATGTGGTATCACAGAGTAATTGGAAAAGAGAAATGTCCAATAGTAGATACTTGGTGGCAAACGGAGACAGGAGGTGTATTAATTACACCTCTTCCTGGCGTTACACCGACAAAACCCGGATCAGCGACACTTCCTTTTTTTGGCGTAGAGCCAGTGCTTTTGACAGAAGAAGGTCAGGAGATAGAAGGTAATGGTGTATCAGGTTTGCTAGCAATTAAATCCTCCTGGCCAGGTCAGATGCGAACGGTTTATGGAGATCAACGGAGATTCGTTGATACATATTTCAAAATGTATCCAGGATATTACTTTACTGGTGATGGTGCTCGTCGCGATGAAGATGGGTATTATTGGATAACAGGTAGGGTTGATGATGTTATGAATGTATCGGGTCATCGTATAGGTACAGCTGAGGTCGAAGGAGCAATCGGTAAGGCTGATGGTGTAGCTGAAGCTGCGGTAGTTGGGTTCCCCCATGATATTAAAGGCCAAGGTATATATAGTTTTGTTACTCTAATGACGGGAATTGATGAAAGTGATGACATAGTCGAAAATATTCTTAAATCCGTGACGACAGATATTGGACCACATGCAAAGCCTGATAAGATTCAGTTTACGCCAGCACTTCCTAAGACAAGGTCAGGAAAAATCATGCGTCGGATTTTGAGGAAAATTTCTGAAGGAGATATAAAAAACATGGGTGACACATCAACCTTGGCTGATCCATCGGTTGTAGAAACGCTTGTGAAAGGGAGGCTTTAAGAAATAGTCTAATTGAAATAAGTTTTCAGACTGAAAGAAAAATCGATAATATCCTGGAAGGTCATGTAAGCGGGACATTTTATAGGATGATACTCATAAGCACGGTTAACCGCATCCATTTGATCTTCTGAGTATCTCAATTTATATGCCAAACGGATTTTTGTGATCCTTAAAACATCATCCACCACTTCTATATATCCTTCAACATCAGCTGATAGCCTATCTGGAGCACTTTTTATTTTGCGCACATCTAGTGCGCTACCAAAGGTTCCAGTAAGTCAGCCAGCAGTAGCTGCTATGATATAATCCAGAGTAGCTGGATGCTCTTCATTTGGCTCCACTCAATAGAAGTTCTTTATATTTGTATGAACTCCAAAAATGGCAGGTTCATCAAAACCTTCTATGTAGGCCCGACGAACCGTATTCTCATCACGATAATCTTTATTTTGCTTGTATGAATATGCTTAGTCATTATGATTTTTCTTTAGATAATTCTATAGATTTTATACTTCGAAGAGGATGGCCGGTTCCACCATTGCGATGCATTACAATCTCTGATATAATACTAAGTGCAATTTCTTCAGGGCTTTTTGCTTCTAAATCAAGACCAGCTGGTGCGTGGAAATTCTCCATATCTTTGTCAGAGATTCCATGATTTCGAAGATAATCAGTTATTATTTGAGTTTTCTTCCTACTTGCTAATACGGCTACATATGGGATCTTTTTCTTGAGTGCCTGAAGGGAAATTTTGTCGTCATCCCTGTGGTGTGTCGCAAGAACAAAATAGTCAAGTTTGAAATCAATATCATCGATTTCTAAATGATTAGTAATTATTTCTGCATATGGGAATCGATCCGCTTCTTCTTCTGATGTTTGTATAACTACTTTGAACTTAAGTGTATGAGCCATTTCTGATAGAACTTCTACCACATTTCCTGTGCCACGAATAAGAATAGTAGGTAGAACTAATTGAGGTTCAATAATTATTGACATATATCCTCCACAAGGGATTCCCATCCCCATTTCATCACTGTCTAAATTGATATTAACTATTTTTGGTTCTCCATCAAAGATGGCTTCCTTAACAGTGGCGGCTACGCGATTCTCAATGCAACCACCACCAATATAACCAATTATTCTATTTCCATTTTTATCATAAAGAACTTTATCTCCAACTTTTCCTGAAGATGAACCATTCACCATGAAAACTGTAGCTATGGCATAATTTTCGTCCTTTTTTTCAAGATCTATAATCGTATTGAACAAACCATTATGTTTTGACATTTAATATTTATTCCATTTATTTATTTAATTTAAGATAATCTTCTCGCTCATCGCAATCAACTATCACTTCATTAGACTTTATGTCAATATGTAATGCATTGAATTTGTAGCGTTCAATAATTTTTTTACATCCTAAATCACCTTTGTTAGAAATGATATCAGCGAAGTATTTTTTTGGAAAAATAACAGGGTTAGCTTGTTGGCCAGCATATAAGGGGTAGACTATCTTCTTACCATTTTCTAGTTTGAATGCATTGCTAAGTTGATTCAAAACTTTTACAGAAATGAATGGCATATCTCCAAGTACAATAATATTTCCATCAGTTTCTTCTATAATTGATGAAACCCCTACGGTTATTGACGAAGAAATACCATCCTTCCATTTCTTATTATTTACTGTAGATAGATTGAGATCAGATAAAACACTTTCAATTTTCTCTTGTTCAAAGCCAGTAATAACCTTTACAGGATTGAATCTGGCTGAAATAATGGTTTTACAAATGTAACGAATCATTGGTTCTCCTCTAAAATTGAGCAAAAGTTTATTATCTTTTCCCATTCGAGTAGATTCACCAGCGGCTAAAATTGTTGCAGAAACTTTCATTACTTACTTTTTTATGGTATTTAACTATTAATGTAGAGAAAATAGAGTGATAACTAAATTTTCTTTATTAAAAAGTATTTGTCAATATATGAAAATGAAATAAAACATATTGGTCAAAATAATTTATCCCTTTCCAAGTCAATGAGATGAATCTTAATTTTTGTTATATAGTTCGTGAATAGAGGCTGAGAATTTCCAAGTAGTCGTGATCATTTTAAATAAATTTTTCACTAAAATTTTATAAGCTATTATTATAATTAGATTTTTCAAAATCCATTTTTACTATTATTTAACTCATAAATGAGATTTAAATTCAAGCCATTCATTAATTGAATAAATTTTACAAATTCAAATTGATAAACTAATAATTCTTGATTTCTGTGGCATTCTTGTTCAGATTCGTGGTTACAGGAAGAATAATCAATTATCATAAAAAAAGAGAATTGTTAAAATAAAGATAAATGAAGATTCAATTATTAAATAATAAAAACAATAAATTATTATCTACTAATAAACAATGGGTTTTCTTTGGACCGATATGTTTAATTCTTGTTTTAAGTATTAGTTGTGAAGACCCACTTGATTCTGTTGTCACTAAAAAGGATAAAAATGATCTTTTTGAATTGACACTAGAAAGTTCTAATCAAATTGTTACTTCTAAAGGTTCTCTTGATATAATTGCTAAAATAGAACGATTACAAGATGGAATTGCTGATGTATCAAATAAAGTTCTTGGTGTATGGAATTTAATTTATAATGAACCTGATACACTTAATGCACAAACTCTAGAAGTTAATTTTACTTTTAATGGGGATCAGACAGTTGTGAAAAAAGAAACTTTTCGCTTCGCTGAAGTTTTCTCAAAAATTGTAGGCAAATGGAATATTAGTTCAATTGCTGAAGACACAATTAATTCTAAAATTTTACAAATTCAATATGAATTTGATGATGATACAACTGTTACTATTGAAGAGACCCATAAATTTGATGTATTGCAATTAGGATCTCAAGTACTCGGTGAATGGGAAGTGACAGAATCTAAAGTTGAAGGTTCAGCCATCAATATGGATGGGAAAAGTTTAAAGTACACTTTTTCTAATGATAGTAGTGTTACTTTTGAAAAAACAGAACCGGCTTTATCAGGAACCAATATTGGTTATTCTTCCATACCTGTTTTTGTTGACATCGATAAAGATGCTGATGCAGATCTATTTTTGGGAGTTCTTGATGGAACAGTTGGTTATTTTGAAAATGTAGGCACTACAATTAATCCCATCTTTTCTCAGAAAACAGGATCCAGTAACCCCCTCAATGATGTGGTTGTATCTGGGGGAGCTGCACCAGCATTTGCGGATTTTGATAGTGATGGTGATATGGATGTTTTTATTGGTCAAGATGATGGGACGATTAACTATTTCAAAAATATCGGAACTAGTACTAACCCATCATTTTCTGAACAAACTGGAGCCAATAATCCATTTAATAATGTACGTGACGGATATAATGCCGTACCCACTTTTGTTGATATTAATGATGATGGTGATATGGATGCATTCGTTGGAAGATTTGATGGTAAGGTTTACTATTATGAAAATGATGCTGGCACATTATCTCTGAAAGAAAATGATGCTGGGATAGCAAATCTTGTTGCCAATGCACATGCTGCACCGTCTTTTATCGACTTAGACAAAGATGGTGATTTAGATGCTTTTGTAGGTGCTGGAGATGGAACTATAAAGCATTTTAGTAATACTGGAAATAGCACTGGTCATTCTTTCTCTCTAGAACAAACAGGAGAGAATAATCCTTTTGGGTTTGTTGATGTGGGTGCGAATGCTGTCCTTAATTTCCATGATATTGATAGTGATGGAGATTTTGATCTTTTCATTGGTGAATATGATGGAAACACTAATTATTATAAAAATAATGGATCCGCGAAACTTGCTAACTTTGTTTTGGAAACAGAAAATTATGGAGCTCAACTTACTACTACTCGATCTGGTGGATGGAGTTATACTAATTCTAATAATAATTTAAAGATTGCATATTATGATACCATTGGTGGCTCTGAAGAATTAGGTCAAATAAACTTTGACAGCGATAGCTCACAAACCCCTTTAAATTCATTTATGTACTGGATTACAAATAAAAGAGAACTAACTTTGAAAAAGACAGCTCATGTCACGGAATTTTCTGCACCTTCAGATTCAGTTGTTTCAAAATCAGGAGGATGGGAATATAATAAAGATTCTGAGAGTCTTACTGTTACAGTATATGGTGATAATGAATCTGGTATTGTGAAATTTGATTCAAAAGCCTCATCTGTGCCAATAGGCGCTTTTATGTATTGGGAGAGTAATACAAGAGGTGCAATAACTTTCGTGAAAACTGCGAATGTTTTCGGTGCTGAACAAACTCCTGATTCTGTTGTTACATCCGCTGGTGGATGGATATGGAATCCTGCAAATGGTAATCTTTCTACAACTATTGGTGGTAAAGAGCTAACAGGTACTGTTTCTTTTGAAACATTAGGTCCTGTTGTTCCTTTAGATGGATTTATGTATTGGACTACGGATCAAGAAGGTAGCTTAATATTCAAGAAAAAGTCTAATGTTAGTGGAGGAGGTTCTTCTATGAAACTTGCTTTGGATGCAACAGATGGTACATTAGATATACATCATGTTTCTTCTTCTAGTAATATTTCAGTTGTTTTACCAGACAGTGCAAAGTCTAAATTTCAAGTGGAAGGACTGTTTATACCTAAGTATGGTAAAAAAAGCGCTCTTATTTCGGCAAAATTTCAAGACCTTTTTGTAAAAATACCTATAACTATTGTTGATCGATAACGAGTTGTGAAAAAACAATTTAATTTACTAGCATTAATACTGCTTCCTCTAATACTTCTAGGGCAATCCATGAGAGATTTGGAATACCAAGTTGTTAAACTAAGTTATGTTGAGGTAGATAGGGCATTGGCTATACTTAAATCCATTGGTTATACAGTGGTTGAGTTTAAAGGTGGAAAAGGTGAACTATCTGGTGAGTATACTTTTTCGCCATCCGTAGGTGGAACTTTAAATATTAAGGAGCTTCCCCAAAAAGATATTCTGCCCATAATAATAAAAGTACCAGACACAGAAACGGTAAGTCTTCTAACTCAAGAAAAAGGGAAGTCAGCTAAAGGGAAAAAAGCTGAATTAGGTCTTGATCTGGCTGGAATACCAATGCTTGGGACTACAGCTGGTTCTCCTCAACAGCAACTTCTTATTGGTTATAATCCAAATAACTTTGAACCTGTTGCTAGACTACTTGACCTTCTAAATAACAAAATTGATATTCCTGCTGCTCAGATTCAGATTGAAGCTCTTGTTATTGAAATGGATTCTGATAAGTTAAATTCGTTGGGTATTGATTTTGGTGCTTCTCAGGGAGGAATATCAGGTGATTTTCCTCCGCCTAATCCCCAAACTGGTTCATTGAACCCTTTTACTATTGTTTTTGATCGGACGGTTCTCGGAACTGCAACTGATTTTAACGCAAACCTTCAAGCATTAGTTAGTGCTAGTGCCGCTGAGATACTATCAAGACCATCTGTTTTAGTATTAGATGGTCGTCAAGCTAGAATTCAGGTTGGACAACAGATTCCTATTGTAAAAACTACAAGTACCCAAACGGCTGTTTCAAAATCTGTTGACTATATACCTGTTGGAATAGTTCTTAATCTGAGACCTAGAGTTAGTGAAGATCAAACACGGATTACCATTCAAATTGAAACAATTATTACTGAAACTGAAGAGAGAACTGGAGCACTGGCTGCAACCTCTGGTGTCCAAGAAGCCCCACTAATTAACAATCGGAAAGTTCAGTCATTTATTAGAGTCGCTAACAATACACCCTTTATTGTAGGGGGATTAATATCTAAAAAAAGGACTGATGTTAAGGGAGGTGTCCCATTTTTATCAGAGATTCCTATCCTTGGACGTCTTTTCTCTAGCTCTACTGTTGAGACACAAAGGAAAGAAGTTATTGTTGTTATAAAACCACATATAGTTTCAGAGGAAGGGAATAACTTTAGTCGTGTAATACCTCTTGATTCAGATATGTTTAATGCATTCGGTAATCAGCTTTTTCAAAATAGTTACAGAGTTCAAAATGCTGATGTTTACGATCTTAGTTTTATTAATGAAAGTCCCGTTTTTAATCAGATGGTTACGGATATTTCTGCTGCAGCGGAGGAAAATAAAATACTTAAGGTTACGCAACCATTTCAAGGAATTCTTGAGGGTGCAATACCTGGCGAAGAGATTATTGTTAGAAGAATGATCTATGATATTATAGAGAAAACGGGTTACTACAAGTATATAAATCCAAATCAAGTGATCTTTTTCAAAGCAGCGCCTGATGATCCTGCCGGTTTTCGAGTCAATGGTCTAAAGGAATATGTTGAGAGAATAAAAAAAAATAATGCTTTAAAATTAAGTTATTCTGTTCTCCAAAAAGCATCAGTTGAAAAACCATTTGTGAGGCCTACTGCTGATTTGGAATATATTTCATTCACTAAGTCATTTAATTACAGGAGTGAACTACAGAAAACAAATTTTCATGGTTCCACGCCTGAAGAAGATATTTTCACCATCATAGTTCAAAATAAGGATCATGAACGCCGTCTTTATGAAGTATTAATTCTAAGAAGGTTATTAGAAATTAATCCTGATCTTAAACTAAACATTCGTGATTTCAGGCCGGGCATGGAAATCTTATTCCCAGCTCCAGAAGTATTAGAAAAAAATTTCCATGTTGTGGATCGTGACGTTGCTCGATATTTTTATGAAGTCAATAATTATTATGGGATGTTTGAGATGGAATTCAATCGAAAAACTTCCACTGTTGGGCGTTTACTAGAAAATCGTTAATGTGATACAAGTCATTGTTTTTGATATTTAACAATGCTACTTTTCAGGTAGTTCGAGGCTTTCTGCCTGCATTCAAGAATAAATAAGAGGTATTAAATCATGAGAATGATTAAGTCATTAGTAGTTTCTATGCTATTGTTAATCCTAAATCCTGCTGCTATTTATGCAGATGGTCATGCTAGTCCAGCGGTTGAAGCTGCTATAGATGCTTTAAAAGATCATATAGATAATCATGTCGGTGAAGGGCAGCTTGACGATCAAGATAAGGATGGTCTTAAAGCTTTCGCGAAAAGTTTAGAAGAGGCAGTCCGTGCGGAGCACCAAGAAGGTGGTTGTGAAAATTGTGCTGGCGATGTTATGACAGAAATTAGTGATTGGGCCAGTAATCTTGAGTGGTCAGATGGACAAGATCAGGGAGAATTCGTAATGGCTTTGATGGATCTATATTCGGATCTTGAAAATGCTATTCATCAAGAAGAAAATGAAAGTCACCAAGCTGAGGGAGGACATCATGAAGATGGCCCTCATCATAATTGTGATGAAGGTTACTGGTGGTGTGCACTTTGTGAAGAGTGTATTCCTGAAGAAGATGGAAATTCTCACCATGCTGAAATGCATGAAGGTGAACCTCATGAAGGGTCGGGCCCATCTTTCGCAGATGTTGACGCTAATCAAGATGGTGTGATAAGCTATGAGGAAGCTTCAGAAGCTTTTGGCCATGAAGATGACTTTGAAGAAAAGTTTGCAGAAGTTGATTCAGATGGTGATGGTGAATTAACCCCAGAAGAGTTCCACGCAGCATCACCTCCTGAAGGTGGAGCTACAGTTATCCATGTATTTGATCATATTGATGGTGATGGAAATGGTGAGCTAGATGAAAATGAAGCTCTTACAGCTTATCCAGATTCAGATCAAGAAGAATTTGAAATGATTTCTGGTGGAGATGGATCTATAGATAGAATAGAGTATTACAATAGAGTAACAGAGGGTATGAAAGACTTTCAAGATGAAGGTGCTCAGCCTATATCAAGTTGGGGTGATTGGACGCTCCATAATTGTGCTGCATTATGTGCTGGTTTAGAAAGTATACCTGATGAAAATGATGATGCAGTTAGTGTTGAACAAGGTCAAGAGAATGGATGCCCATGTGCTCAAACTGGTCCACCACCTAATGACTATTAATCATTTTTAATTAATTGTAAGTCCATTAAAACCCCCGTTTCGACGGGGGTTTTTTTATAAAAAAATTTGGAACTTTTCAATTTTGATTTTGTACAATAATTAAATATGATAAAATTTATACGTAGCTGATCCCCTAAAAATGCCCCCTTTGCTACGTTAGGGCCGTGATGAAAGTCACGGCCCTCCTACTTTTGACGGAAGTATTTTCAATTCTAATAAATTATAAATTAATTGTTATTAACATGTAATTTTAGGTTAGAATCCTAAGTTTATATGAAGCAGCTGTATTTATCATTTTTCATAGTTTCTGGACTTTTTTCCCAACCTTATCATGCACCTCTTACATGGTCTTGGACCGGTAGAGTTCATCCTGAGTTAGAATGGTATACAATTTCGACTGAAAATTTTAATATCCATTATCACAGTGGGATTGAAAAAATTGCTCGAAAGGGAGCAACCATTTCGGAGAATGTTCTTCCTATTCTTCTTCAACAGATGGAATTGGATTCTATTCCCACTATTGATATTGTATTTACTTCAGCTGATCAGGTGCAAAATGGTTTTGCCACACCTTTTTACAGTACTTATATCTGGGTTGATCAAAATGATGCAGTGTTATGGGGTGAAGGAAAAAAATGGTTAGAAGATGTGATTCCTCATGAACTTCAACATATTATTCTTTTTCATAGAATACGTTCATGGTTACCTAGTCCATTAGATATTTTAATCTCTGATCTTCCATTTTGGGTTATAGAGGGAATAGCTGAATATAAGACAGAAAAATGGAGGCCTTACCGTGCTGACCTTCAACATAAAATACATGTTTTGAAAAATCAAATGGAAGAAATGGATCCCCATCATGATGGTTTTTCAAAGATGTTGTACTGGTCAGATCGTTTTGGAGATTCTACTATAGTAGAAGTTCTAAAGTGGCGTAGTTCTCTCAAGCTATTCAACTTTCCTAAAGCATTTAAGGAAGTAACTGGTATATCAGTTAATCAGTTTGAAGAAGACTGGAGGAGACATATGAACACATATTTTTATGGAGTCCGTTCTCAGAAAGAACCTATTGAACAAGTAGGAAAAGTTGTCTCATTACCAATAAAAAAAATGTTCTCTTTTATGTTTAATCCTGATTCTTTCAAAATAGCTCTTATTGGTAAAGATGATAATGATCAATTAGATATGTCACTTTTTATAGCATCTCGTGATTCATTGGCTGAAAATAAGAAAAAAGAAGATTTAAAAGCTAATTCAATTAAACCTCAGGAGAAACCAATAATTATTTGGGAAAAAGAAGAAATAGACTTTGGTCAGTTTCATAGGAGTTTTTCATGGTCACCAGATGGGAAAAAGATTGCATATGCAAAATATCATTTTGGTGTTAATCAATCATCGGTTTGGGATATCCGGATTTATGATCTAGAATCAAAAAAAGGCCGATGGCTTACTAATACTGGTCGAGCAACATATCCTATTTGGTCTAGTGATGGGAGATCTATTATTTATGTTTCTCACCAAAATAGAATTGCAAATCTTTATAAAGTTGATTTGGACAATAGTCAGTCAAAACCAATTACTAAATTTGTTGAAAGCACTCAGATCATTACTCCAAATTTGTCTTTTGATGGAAAAAAAATTGCATTTGCTATGTCTAAGAATAATTCAAATCTTGATTTATGGTTGCTTAATATAACTAGTGGTGAAATAAAACGTTTAACCAAGCACTCGTTGGCGGATTATCAACCAGTTTGGACAAGTAATGGTGAATCTATATCCTTTACGTCTCATCGGAGCGGTACTCCAAATATTCATACAATTAAACTAAATGATTTAGTGATAAATCAAAATACTGATGTTGGTGAAGCTATTTGGACGCATCAATTAGTACCGAATGATTCTACAATTTTTTCTACAACACTTGCTGATATTGATACAGTTAGAGTTGTAAAAGTTTCATCTAAGAGGAAAATTCGTACTGCTCCACTTTCAATTATGAATAGTTATAGTAGTTGGTTGCAGGTCAGACCAACATTCAAACTTGAGGATGTTAAAATTAATGATAATTTTGAGTTAAGAAATCCTCAAAAATATACTTTTACTAAGCATCTGAAGCATGTTACAACTATTATATTACCAGGAACACAAACCTCTATATTTACTCAGTGGATTGATAGCCTTGGTCGACATCTTTTTACTGGCGTAGGATTTACGGACTTTTATTCAAAAGAAGGATCTGGTTATTTGCTATCCTATCAAAATGCACAACATGGTCCACTATGGGGGGTTTCATATTATTATAATACAAATCCTATTTACCGTCGATATGATAAAAGTCGGTTCGGTCTTTTAGAAATGAAAAATGGTTTAGATATTAGACTTTTCCACCCATTTAATAAGGGAGAGACTCTTTCGTCCAACAATCTTTTTTTTGCTTCTCTTTCATTTATGAATAGGAAGCCAGTTGTCTCAGATAGTATAAGCTTTTTGACAGGACAATGGTTTCCAAGAGAAAAATCATCTTATAACCTACTTCCATTGCCTGAGTCTGGAAGAGATGCCGTTATTTCTTTGAAATATAGATGGATAGATAGAAGACCTCACCGATGGAACAACTTTATCCCTCCTAAAAGTAAAGGTTTAATCCTAAAAGTGGAGAAAGCAACTTCTTATATATTTGGTGCATTTGATTACACAAGAATTACAGTTGATGGTTTTATAAATTCACCAATCGGATCTACAGCATTTTTTGGGAGAATTAAAGGGGTTATGGTTTCTGGCTCTACTCCAGCTCATGATTATGTAGGACTTAGTAACGATGGGCCTATCTATCTTTCTACAATTGCAGGAGATTTCTCACCATCAACATTTGAATTCCTGCCTGAAAATCATAATCCTCGAGGATGGAATGGTACTAGGATAGGTAACCGTTTATTTTTTGGGTCGCTTGAATATAGACTTCCCATTATTCCAAAAACTATTTCACTTGCATTAATTTCTGATTTTGGGAATGCGTGGAAAGACCAAATTGGAAATAACAAAGCTGTTTTGACTTACGGGATCGAAACTCGATTTTCTTTTGGTCCTTTAGTCCTAGCTTTAGGAAATGCAAAACCATTTCAATCTACAGATAGTATAAATAAAGAAATTTACTTCAGAATGGCTTTAATCAACCCTTTCTAATGTATATTTACTATCTAAGAAAATATTTTATTATCTGGTGATTTGTTCTCTTATAATTATTAGGATTGCAGCTTGAGGTACAATTAAATATTTTTTTTCTTCTACATTAATCTCTACAGAAGCTTTTTTAAGGAATAAGGCATAATCTCCTGTCTCAAGTTGTGAGGGTATATAACGTACATTGTCTGTATCAGTTTTCCATGGTTCTTCTTCAACACTATTGGGCTCAGAAACTGGGAAGCCGGGGCCAACTTCTACTACAATCCCTCCCCAGACGTCTTCTTTCTCATGAACTGTAGGCGGTAGATAAAGTCCTGTTGGAGATTTGTCTGATGATTCATCAGGACGAATCAGAACTCGGTCACCAATTACTATTATTGTTCTTTTACCAACTCTCATTTTGTACCTCAAAAATAATGATTTCTTCGCTATCAAGTAATAGATTTATCGCAAATAAAATGGTAAAATGGCCTAAATCTTAAATAATTATCAAACGTAACATAATTATTTGTAATACTAAATTAAAAAACTAAATCACCTAAATTTAATCTTTAATGTTTAAACGTATCATTAAACTTGCAAAACCTCATTGGCTACTTTTAACTGCTTCTATTTTTGCATCATTTATATTTGTTTTCTTTAACTCGCTTTCTATTTGGTTAACGGCATCTTTTGTCAGCAATATTCTTATCGATTTTGAAACTCAATTAACAATTCAAAATGAATTATTGCTATCTAATCAACGCACAGTTAATGAGACTTTAAAAATGTTGACGAATCAACTAGTGCTTGGATTAAGTCCACTTGACACACTTAAGAGATTATGTATTTCGATTTTCTTTATTTTTATATTAAAAAATATTTTTCTGTATTTGAAAAATTTTTCAGCTGGATTAATGCAGTTGCGGGTAATTACCAGTTTGCGTAATCAACTTTTTAATCATCTTACATCACTATCTTTATCTTTTTTTAATAATAAACGAGCTGGTGACCTTACATCTATAGTACTTAATGATGTAGCAACTATGAGGCGTACGTTTTCAGTTAGTTTTCAAAAACTTCTTGTAGAGCCCATTAATATTCTGACTTTTGTTTCTCTTCTTATCCTTATTAATTGGAAACTGGCATTAGCAGCAATGTTAATTCTTCCTATGGCAATACTTCTTATGGTATGGGTTGGTAATAGCATAAGAAGAAAAGCAAAGAGATCCTCAATTCAGATAGCTGGAATTGTTTCAATTTTACAAGAAGTTCTTGGGGCAATAAGAATTGTTAAAGCTTTTGTTATGGAAAATGTAGAAAAGATAAAATTTTACAAAGAGACGACTCAATACTATCGACTTCAAAAACGTCAAATGAGTTTACGTTTGGCTTCCTCTCCAGTAACAGAAATGATTGGTGTCACAATGGGGGTTATTCTACTTTGGCTAGGAGGACAGTATGTTCTTATTCATCAATCTATGGATCCAGAAGATTTTATTCGATTTATTTTACTTTTATTTTCCATACTAAACCCTATAAAAAATCTCAATATGGTCAATTCTGAAATACAGACAGCACTTGCCTCGGCGGAAAGGGTTTATGAAATTCTTGATGCAGAATCGACAATAGTTGATTCTGAAAATGCTAAACCTATTGCTAATTTGTATAAGTCATTATCCTTTAACAAAGTGGATTTTTCTTATGAAGATGGTAAGGATAAAGTCCTTAAGAACATTTCATTTAAAATTAATCGAGGAGAGGTTGTGGCAGTTGTAGGAGAAAGTGGAGCGGGTAAATCAACTATTGCTGACCTTATTCCAAGATTTTTTGAAGTTTCAGATGGTTCTATAAAAATTGATGATAAAGATATTCGCAGTTTTACAAAAAGATCCTTGCGAGCTCTGATGGGTATAGTACCACAAGAAACAATACTTTTTAATGATACTATCGCAAATAATATTGCATATGGGCAATCAGGAATATCATTAAATAATATACGTAATGCTTCTTCGGCTGCTAATGCTCTTGATTTCATTGAGCAGCAACCAAATGGTTTTGAAACAGTCATTGGTGAACGTGGTGTTAAATTATCTGGTGGACAGAGGCAACGTCTAGCTATTGCTAGGGCTATCCTAAAAAATCCACCTATTTTAATAATGGATGAAGCAACATCATCACTTGACAGTGAATCAGAGCAGAAAGTAAAACAGGCCATTGATCGTTTGATGAAAGATCGGACAGTATTTGTAATTGCTCATCGCCTTTCTACAGTTTTAAATGCTGATTTAATAATTGTTTTGAGTAATGGAGAAATTATTGAAAGAGGTACTCATGAGGAACTTCTTGATGAGAATGGTCAATATCGACAACTTTATAATGTTCAATTTGAACAAATGAACTAGGAGAGAAAAAAATAACTGACCAACAAAAACAAATTGATGTACTAGTATGTTTCGGGACTCGACCTGAAGTAATTAAATTTTCCCCAGTTATAGAAGAATTAGGCTCAAGCCAATTGTCATTTTCTACAATATTTACTGGTCAACACAAAAGTTTATTTGAAGATGTAGCTTCTCTTATACCAACCCCAGATATCCAATTGAATATTATGCGAGAATCTCAATCTCCATCTGATGTTATGCGAAGAATAATGGGAGAGATTGCAAATTATTTTCATCTGTTTCAACCTAGAATAGTTTTAGTTCAAGGTGATACTACTACTGCGGCGGCTGTTGCATTAAGTGCATTTTATCATAATTTACCAGTTGGACATATAGAAGCAGGTTTAAGAACACATGATTTGAAAGCTCCCTTTCCTGAAGAGTTGAATCGACAACTTATATCCCGTGTTTCACGTTTAAACTGGGCGCCAACACAAAAGGCAATTGCAAATCTTGAAGATGAGGGATGTAAAGGTATTTTATTTACTGGAAATACAATTGTTGATGCTTGCCTTAAGTTTAATTTTCCAATTAAATATTCAAATAAAGTATTAATAACACTTCATAGACGAGAAAATTTTGGTGAATCCATGAAAAAACTTTTTATTCAGATAGAGGAATTAGCTGAAAAAAATTCTCATCTAGAATTTATTTTCCCAATGCATCCAAATCCTGAGGTATTAAAAAACCGCGATCTTTTAAAAACTGTATCTATAATAGACCCACTTCCTTATCAAAAATTATTGGAATTGCTTAGTGAGGTACGTTTTGTTATTTCTGATTCAGGTGGTATTCAAGAGGAATGTGCTACATTTAAAAAAAAAGTGATTGTATGTAGATCATCAACGGAAAGACCAGAAGGTGTTACAGCGGGTTTTGCAAAGACTGTTGGAATAGATATAAAAAGTGCATTTTCTTGGGCGAACGATTTTCCAAAATGGGAAGGTCAGAATCCCTATGGAGATGGAAAAGCAAGCGAAAGAATCATTTCTTCAATTAAAAACTTTCTGGAATTATAAAATGGGTACCAATCATGCTCTTGTTGGAAATAATGAGCAGGTAGCCCTCAGAATGTTAGAAAATGTAACAACAATTCTTGAAGAGTCTGGAATTAGGTATTGTCTTACAGCCGGTACACTTTTAGGTATTGTAAGGGAGGAACGATTGCTTCCTTGGGACACTGATCTTGATATCCGCCTTTTCAGAGAGGATATAAATAAAATTCCTCGAGTCCTATGGAAAATTCGTTTTGCTGGATATTTAGCAAGGATTCGACGTCAAGAGTATTCTGATCCTCCTCTTATAAAAGGTGAAAAAAGAATAATAAAAATTTTTCATAAGATAGGTTTCTTGAAAAAAGGTTATGTTACAATGGATTGTTTTATTGCTTCAAAACAAAACGGAGAATATGTATGGTCATGTGGAGGCCCCAAACTTTATACAAAAAAGTCAGTTCCAGCCCATTATTATGATGATACTCGATCTTTGATTTTTAAAGGAAAATCTTACAAAGTACCTAAGATGACTGAGGATTATCTTACACTTAGATACGGTGATTGGAAAAAACCAATTAAGATTTGGGATTATACTAAAGATGATGGTGCTATAATTTCATCAGAGAGAAAAATGTGAAAATTCCAAGACAAGCTATAATACTTTTAGCAGGATCTGGGAGCCGTCTTGGAGACTATACAAAAACCATTCCAAAGTGTATGGTTGAAATTGCTGATAAACCTCTTTTGATACGTTTACTTGATCAACTTGAAAAGATAGGTGTTGAACAGGCCATTTTAGTTGTTGGATATAGGGCTAAAGTCATTAAAAAAATTGTTGGACACTCATATGGAAAACTTTTGATTAATTATGTTGAAAATAAATTTTGGGAAACTACGAATAATATTGTTTCACTTAATCTTGCTATAGATTTATTAAATAGCAATTTTTTTCTTTTAGAGGGAGATCTATTTTTTTTAGATGGGGTTCTTGAAAAACTATCTGGAGAAAATTTTATGGCTATTGATCAATTAAAAGAAGGAATGAACGGCACAGTAGTTTCTTTAAATAATAATGGTTTTGTAAAAAAAATTTATCTTGAGAATAATCCAAATCGACCTGAAAAACATATAAAACTATTTAAAACAGTAAATGCATATTCAATGGTTTACGAGATCTTTAAAAACGAATTAGCTCCTCGATTACAAAAATTAATTGATAATGGTATGAAAAACATTTATTACGAGCAAGCGTTTGCTGATGCTGTAGATGATGGAGTGGTTTTTCTAAAAGGTGTTAAGTTCAATGAATCAAATTGGTGTGAAATTGATACGGAAGAAGATTTATTGAAAGCTAGAGAAATTTTCAATGCTTAACTAATCGATTCTGTAATCTAAATTTCCTGAGTAGAGTAATGATATAATTTTATCTATGATATTTTGTTGTACATCAGATATTGCGAATTTTGTTGCTTTTAATCTATAATCAATTCGATTCTTCATAGATGGAGTTTTTGTTTTGGATAGGTCATATCCTAGTTTTAATAATTCATTTCCAGCCGCCCATTGAACTATAGAGATTTGATGAGTTGAGAGATCTTTTTTCCATCTTTCAACTGACTTTTTATTCAGAGGGCCCCGTGTTGCTCCATGCCAATGCATTTTATAATCCGGGACTGATAATTCAGAAGTTTTTTGAAAATTAAGCATCCTTGGATCATATTCTTCACCAAGGAATTGACAAAGACGACCCAATTCGTATTCAGGATTAGTTAATAAGTCTTCATATCTTAACTCAATGTATTCATCAACTTTAGTATTTTGTCGGGCAATTAAACCGTGTTGGATTGCTGATTTCCAATTTAAAATAGAATATTCTAATGTTTTATGCCACCAAGGCATTTCAATGAGGGAAGCTATAACATCTCGGCAATCTCTAATTATATGAATAATCTGAGCGTCAGGATAAAGTTTTCTTATTTTATCCATATGATGAATGTAGTAAGGTCGTTTGTCTCCCCAGCGTTTTTTCCCATATTTTTTTGCATAAGAATTCCATGGTACGGCTAAAGATGATCCTAATGATTTCGAAACCAGTATTTCCTTTATAACTTCATTTAATTCTATATTTAGATCATTGAGCTTTGTTGAAGTATGGAAGTTATTTTTAAACCATGAGGCTAGTTTATTTCGATTTTTTTCTTTTTGAAGATTACCAAACATTATTCGTCGCTTGTAAACTTTTTTGACATATTTTGTTTGAGGTGGAATTGCAATTCGTGGATGGGAATGAAGCATAAGGCGAAGGAGGGTAGTTCCAGATCGTTCACTTCCAGCTATGAATATAGGTTTCATAAAAGTTTCTTCATTAATTATAGAATAATAGCGATGTTTTGACTACTGAGTGAATATTAATAAGTTTTACCATTCTAGGTGTCATTTTATCAATAAATATCTGAAGAAAAAAAATGATTTCTGTTCTTTTTGAAACACATCACCTTTATTACTTGCCTAATTTTTTACCAATTATTGATGAAATGAAAAGTAGGGGGATTTACTCTCTTTCAATCTCTATTCCTAAAACAATTAATGATACAGAACGTTTTTATTTGAAGAAAATTAGCGAGGCGAAGAATCTAGAGTTTTTAGATGGTTCAAGTGAAGATAGCAGACAGAGAAAATTACGAAAACGGAAATTTGACGTAGTCATCGTTGGTGTTCCAGGTATGCTCGAAAAAATAGTTTCAGATAATTCATTGGCAATAATGGTTTACCATGGAATTGGGTTAAAACATAGTTATTATAAAGATACTTCTCATCGTATCAATATCCGAGCGGTTGAAAGTGAAATGAGGTATAAAGAATTAAAGTCACAGGGAGAAACAAATCTTCTTTTAACAGGGTATACAAAAATTGACCCTCTATTTCAAGATCACACCAAACTTAATCAAAAAAATCTAGAAGATCTTAATTTAAATTCTCAGAAGAAGACTATTCTTTATGCTCCCACTTTTTATCCTTCTTCAATAGAAAAACTTATACCTTATTGTACTGAATTTGCTAAAAAATACAATTTGATTATTAAACTGCATGGATTTAGCTGGAACCAGAAACGATACAAACATCATAGTATTATAGCTGAAAAAATTTCTGGAAAAGGTATTTATCTTGTACCAAAGGAAGATTACAATATTATACCTTATTATTCTATTTCAGATGCACTGATTTCTGATATTTCATCCACTCTTTTTGAATATTTAGCCTTAAATCGTCCGATTTTTCAGACAACTTTTTTTACACCCCGATTAAAACATCGAATATTCAAATCCCGATTGCGTAAGAGACTTGATTTAGATAGATCAGAGAAAATCAATTTTACTTATGTATTAGAAAATCCGCATCAAATTTTATTAGAAGTAAAAAAAGTTCTTAATGATAATGACACACTTTTTTTTCATCGTGAACAAGCCTTAAAAAACTTTTTATATCAAACTGATGGTAAAGCTTCCTCACGTCTTGTTGATGCCATAGAGGATAAAAATAAATGAAAATCGGAATCTTTTTCCCTAATTGGATCGGAGATGCTGTTATGGCTCTACCATTTTTAGATCAGTGTAGAAAAGAGCATGAAAAAGATAAGATTATAGCTATTGTTCGTAAATGGGTGTCCCCAATTTTTGAATCCAACCCACTAATTGATAAGCTATTCACTATAGAAACTAATGAAGACAATAGTTTTACTGGGGCAACTAAAGTTGGAAAAAGACTAAAAAATTTTGATTTTGACAAAATTTATATTCTTACTAGATCTATGAGATCTGCTTATATAGCATGGTTGTCAAATGCGAAAGAGAGAATAGGTTATTCAGGAGAATTAAGATCATTATTTTTAACTGATCCATATTCTCAATACTCCTTAAGAATTCACCGTTCCAGGTATTATCTTAATCTAATTAATAAAGAATTGGTTGATATTTCTGCAAGATCTATATATTTAAGGAAAAGTGAAATTAGCAATGCAAAAAGAAATCTTGATGTATTAGATCTTAAGTCACCTATAGCAATTTTCCCTGGAAGTGTAGCAGCTTCAAGACAACTCCCAAAATCACTTTTGCATAGAATTGTTGAATTGGGATTAAATGCTAATAATGATATTATTCTAATGGGCGGAAAACAAGAAATTGCAATCGCAGATGAATTAGTGACAGAATTCAAAAGTAAATATATTAAGTCAGTTTGTGGCAACTTAACATTAAGAGAGACTATTGCCTTAATACACCTTTGCAGTGGTGCAATTGGTGCAGATTCGGGATTAGGACATATTGCTGCAAATCTAGGTTTGCCTATGTTATCATTATTTGGTGCTGGAGATCCAGAAAAAACAGCTCCAATAGGAAACGTTACAGATATAGTTTCTGAAAAAGTTTATTGCAGTCCTTGCAATAAAAATTTTTGCCATAATAAAATGGATCCATTGCTTTGTCTATATAGTATGTCTCCTGAAAAGATTTGGAATAGTTATTTGGAATTATTAAAAAAGGTTAATAATTAATAAAGGGTTAGTAGTTTATAAATAATTATGAGAGCAATTATTCTTGCTGCAGGCGTAGCGCGTAGGTTATATCCTATCACATTGAAACAACCCAAATGTATGCTCGAAGTTTTTGGACAGCCTCTTATTAATTATCAAATTAAAGCACTAAAAAAAGTTGGTGTAAACAAAGTAACTGTTGTGACTGGCTATCTCAGTGAAATAATAGTCAATCATTTAAATAAAACATTTTCCGACATGGAAATAAATTACTTGGATAATCCTCATTTTTTTGAAACCAACACATCTTATTCCTTAAACCTTTGTAGAAAAGAATTATCTGAGACTGACTGTCTATTGATGAATGCTGATGTACTTTATCCTATTGAATTGATTAGGCGAATAATTAGCGATTCTCGAGAAAATATTCTTGCTGTGGAAACAAAATTATGTGGGAGAGAGGAAGTAAAAGTTATTGAAGGTAAAAATCAAAGAATCGTTGCAATAGGTAAAGAATTAATTGAGGAAAATTGTTTAGGGGAATTTATAGGTGTTGCTAAAATTTCACGCAGCTTTGGTCGAAGTTTTGCTGATTCTTTATCAAGATTAATTAAAGCTGGAGGAAAGGCAGATTATTTTGAAGCAGCATTGCATCCAATACTATCAGAATGCGAGGTTTACTTTATCGATATTTCAGATCTAAAATGTATTGAGATTGATTTTATTGAAGACCTAAAGAAAGCAAATAAGTTGGCATCCTCAGGCTTATTTGAAGATCAACGTTAAAACTTATAATTAAAGCTTAGCCGACCCACCCAGTAAGATTCAAGCATATTTGTATTATAAAATATATACCTTGCATTAGGTGAAACTTGAAAGTTTGATGACGGATTATAGCTCAATCCGATTAAAATCACATTTTTTCTCATTTCAGGATGTCCAACAGAAGAATCATATAGATCTATCCTTCCAACCAATGATAATGTTTTTGTTTTAGCAAAACTGGAATATAAAGATAATATTCTTTCCTGATGGTCCATACCGCTATCATTTTCTATGTGATATTCAGCACCTAATCGAAATGATTCATTTCCGTAGCCAGCAAATCCACCTAAACGAACAGTAGAAAAAACTTTATTGAAACTTGTAGGATAAGGTTCTAATGCAAATACAACCCCCCAATTTCTACCAGGATGGATTTGTAAATTTTGCTCACCATGACTTAGTAAAAGACTTATTTTTTTATATTGATCATCATCAGGTTTTTTGAATCCTGTTCCGTTATAGATTCCGAGGTGAACTAGGAAGCTACTAAAATATTTTTTCCATGAAATACCTAGATCTGCTGTTTCATCAAATCCATATAAATGTCCAGGAAATTTTTCAATAAAACGATAACCCCACGTTTTTTTACTAGGTCCAAAATAATTTGTGAGTTGAGGGCCTACAATGAAATCTCCAATAGTTGTGCTCCAAATGATATTTGCCATCTTTATATAAATATTCATTCGACCATCAGTTGTTGATGTTCCAGCGTCAGTAGTTAGCCGAAAAGAAACATTGTCAGAAATCTGTTCCTTAAAATCTAAATATGCTCTTCTTATATGAAATGCAGAAAAAACACCTTTTTGAGTACTCATATTTAGGTCAAAAAATACTTGGGAAGATACTTCCATTGAAAAAATTGGTGCTTTAATCAAAGAAAAAATTATTAGAACTGATCTGAAAATTTTGTTCATTTGTCTAAATTTAGTAAAATTCACCTACTTTTCAATTAACTTGAAGAACTATATATTAACACACGTTTTATGAAAGAATTATATATAATTACATATATTTGCATTAAATAATGGCTTCAACAAAGATAGATTTAGATGGTGATATAGTTAATATCCCTATTATAGAGGGGTCTGAAGGCGAAAAAGCCTTAGATATAACTCGGTTTCGTGATGAAACAGGCTATATAACTTATGACCCCGCTTATGTAAATACGGGATCATGTTCTAGTAATATAACATTTATTAATGGTGAAAAAGGCATTCTTCGATATCGCGGTATATCTATAGAAGATTTAGCTAAAAAAGCATCATTCCTTCAAGTTTGTTATCTATTGATTTATGGTGAAATTCCATCTCAGTTGCAGGCAAATCATTTTTCTGAGGAAATTACTCGCCATACTATGATTCATGAAGATTTTAAGCGTTTTTTTGATGGTTATCCTATGAATGCTCATCCAATGGGTGTTCTTGCTTCAACAGTTGCTGCTCTTTCAACTTTTTATCCTCAAGGTGAAAATAATGATATTGATCTGAATATTATTCGTCTACTAGCAAAAATGAAAACTCTTGCAGCTTTTGCTTATAAAAAGTCAACTGGACAACCTTTTATGTATCCACGAAATGATCTATCGTTTGAAGAGAATTTTCTTTATATGATGTTTGCTGTGCCTGCGGAAAGTTATGAACCAAATGATGTTGTTGTCGACTCTCTTCGACTTTTACTTATTCTCCATGCAGATCATGAACAAAATTGTTCAACATCAACTGTTAGAATGGTTGGTTCAAGTGGGGCAAATCTTTTCATTTCAATTGCAGCAGGTATTGCAGCACTTTCGGGGAAATTACATGGTGGTGCAAATCAAAAAGTAATAGAGATGCTACAAATAATTCAAAATGATGATAGTAATTATCAAAAATATATTGATATGGCCAGAGATAGTAACTCTGATTTTAGATTATTTGGTTTTGGTCATCGTGTATATAAAAACTTCGATCCAAGAGCAAAGATTCTTAAAGCTGCTGCAGATAATGTTTTAAATGAACTGGGTGTAAATGATCCGTTATTGGAAATAGCAAAGAAGTTAGAAGAAGTAGCTTTAAAAGATGATTATTTTCTAGAAAGAAAGCTTTATCCTAATGTTGATTTTTACTCAGGTATAATATATAGGGCCTTAGGAATACCAACTACAATGTTTACTGTAATGTTTGCTTTAGGAAGGCTCCCTGGTTGGATTGCACAGTGGAAGGAAATGAGGGAAGATCCTAAGCGACGTATTTACCGTCCTCGACAATTATATACTGGAAAAAGTCTTACTGAATTTGAAGGTAAAAAATAATAAACTCTAGAAACCTCTAAGTTCTACTGATTTGGCAACTCGGTCAATTCCTACCATAAAAGCAGCCGTTCTAAAGGAGACATTCTGTGCTTTTCTAAGGGTTGTTACCTCTTGATAGGCAGAAGTCATTTTTGTTTCTAGTTTTGAATTTACTTCATTTTCTTCCCATCTGAACTGCTGCAGGTTTTGGACCCATTCAAAGTATGAGACAGTAACTCCTCCAGCATTTGTAAGTATATCAGGGATCACAGGGATAGATCGTGAAAATAATATTTCATCACCTGGAGGAGTAGTAGGACCATTTGCGGCTTCAATAACAAATTTGCAATTTAGATTTTCAGCATTCATTTTATGTATTACTCCACCAAGTGCAGCTGGGATTAAAAAGTCACAATTAAGTGATAAAAGATCTTCATTGGAAATAGACTTTCCTTGTCCAGAGTTTTTAATAACTCCATTTGTTTTTACATGGTCAATAAGATTTGGGATATCTAAACCTGAGGGTTCATATAAGCCACCAGTTACATCACTAACTGCAACAATTTTACATCCCGCGTTATGAAGAAATTTCCCTGCGAATGAACCTACGTTACCAAAACCTTGGATTACAGCTGATGCTTTTGACAAATCAATTCCAAATTCGTTAGCTGTTTCTCGGATAGTAAAGAAAACTCCGCGTCCTGTTGCTGATTCGCGACCAAGTGAGCCGCCTAATTCGATTGGTTTGCCAGTAACAATTCCAGGGCTATGGCCTTCATTTTGACTGTATTCATCCATAAACCATGCCATGATTTGCGCATTAGTATTCACATCTGGCGCTGGAATATCTTTATTGACACCAATAACAGGACTTATTCTTCGAAAAAATCGTCTTGAGAGTTGTTCAATTTCTCGTTTTGAAAGTTCTCTTGGATCAACAGTAATACCTCCTTTTCCTCCACCATATGGTATGTCAACAACAGCAGTTTTATAAGTCATAAGAGCCGCTAATGATCTGACTTCATCTAGATCAACTTCTTGATGATAACGAATTCCTCCTTTAAATGGTCCTCTAGCATCATTATGTTGAATTCTATAGCCTTGAAAAATTGATAAAGAACCATCGTCACGATTGAGAGGGACTTCGACAGCGAGCTCTCTATCTGGCATCATAAGAGATTTTGCAAGATTGGATTCAAGTCCGAGCTTTTTTGAAGCTCGTTCAAATTGATCACAAGTGGCTTTAAAATTATTAACTTTTACTTCACTCATTTTTATCTCCTGACAATGATTTAACAAAGTTATTTATCATTAAAGTAATTTTCTAAAATACAATAATTAACTGTAAATAATTAATTTAATTGTTAATCTAGCTTTTATTGAATAAAACTAAACAGTAATATTAGAATTGATTATGAAAGAAAAAAAGCAAGCTAAAGTGGCATTTCTCACTGCTGGGGGAATTGCACCTTGTCTTTCCGCAGCTATTGGTTCTCTTGTTATAGCCTATGATAAAGTTTTTCCTGATATAAAAATGATAGGTTATTTAAATGGTTATCGAGGATTACTACTAGGTAATTCTATTGATATAAGTTCCAAAACAAGGAAAAATGCAACAAGATTATTGAATTTTGGGGGAAGTCCAATTGGTAATAGTCGTGTAAAGCTAACGAATCCTAAAGATTGTTTAAATCGAGGATTTATTAAGGAAGGACAGGATCCTGTTTTGGTAGCAGCAAATCAGCTATTAATTGATGAAGTTAATATACTTCATACAATTGGTGGTGATGATACAAATACAATGGCCGCTGAGCTTGTGTCTAGATTAGCTCAAATGGGTGTTAACTTAACAGTAGTTGGGCTACCAAAGACTATTGACAATGACGTCACTCCAATAGTGCAGACCCTAGGTGCTTCTTCTGCTGCAGAACAGGGTGCAATATTTTTTGAAAATATTGTTAATGAGAATACAACAAGTCACCGTCAACTTTTAATTCATGAAGTAATGGGTAGACATTGTGGTTGGCTAACTGCTGCTACGGCTCAAAAATATAGGGAACGACTTGAAAAAAGAACTTTTGTTCCAGAGATTTTATTGTCGCATGATCGTTGGGATATCGATGCAATTTATGTTCCAGAGAACAATATAGATTTTTCATCAGAATGTACTAGGCTTAAAGATCGGATGGATAAAAAAGATGGCGTAAATATTTTTTTAAGCGAAGGTGCTGGAATTGACACAATTGTAAAAGAGATGGAAGCTTCTGGTGAAGAAGTTGAACGAGATGCTTTTGGCCATGTTAAATTAGATTATATTAATCCTGGTCATTGGTTCGCAAAAAAGTTTGGAAAAGAACTTGAAGCGGACAAAATACTTGTACAGAAAAGTGGCTACTTTGCACGATCCGCTGCAGCTAACAAAGAAGATTTGTTATTAATTAAGAATAGCGCTGAAATGGCTGTAAATCACGCATTACAAGGTAATAGCGGTGTAATTGGACTTGATATGGAGAATGGCAGTAAATTGAGTTTAATTGATTTTAATCGTATCGCTGGAGGTAAACCTTTTGATACAAAGGATCCTTGGTTTGAAAAAACTCTAATGGATATAGGTCAGCACAATTAAAGGATTTTAATTTTTATTTGAACAAATTTTATAATAAACGAACAGGAGATTAGATAGAATGAATCTAGAACAATTAGAAAAAACAGCAATGGCCTTAGCCGTACCAGGCAAGGGAATTCTAGCAGCTGATGAAAGTACAGGAACTAATGCAAAACGTTTCGAAACTATAAATTTAGAACCAACTGAAGAAAGTCGTCGAGCCTACCGTAACATGTTATTTACTTCTGATGGAATTGAAAACTATATAAGTGGCGTGATTTTATTTGATGAAACTATTCGACAATCTTCTTTGGATAATATTCCTTTTCCTAAACTTCTTTCAGAAAAAGGTGTGATTCCAGGAATTAAGGTTGATAAAGGGGCTCATCCACTTTCTGGCTTTGAAGATGAATTCGTAACCGATGGACTCGATGGATTAAGGGATAGATTATCAGAATATTACCAACTTGGCGCTAGATTTGCTAAATGGAGAGGGGTAATCACGATAGGTGAAGATATGCCTTCCTTTGCATGTGTAGATGCGAACGCACATGCGTTAGCACGTTATTCAGCACTTTGTCAAGAAGCCGACATTGTTCCTATTGTTGAACCTGAAATTCTAATGAATGGTAACCATTCCATCGACACTAGTTTTGATGTTACAGTTGAAGTGCTATCAGCTGTTTTTGACGCTCTCTCAAGTATGGATGTTTTTTTGGAAGGTATAATTTTAAAGCCTAATATGGTTCTATCAGGTTATGATGCTGAACAGCAGGCTTCAGTTAATGAAGTTGCTGAAGCAACTGTAACTTGTTTTCAAAGGAGTGTACCAGTTTCTGTCCCAGGTATTTGTTTTCTTTCAGGGGGGCAGAAAGATATAAGAGCAACTGAACACCTTAATGCTATGAATCAACTTGATACAGAAAGACCCTGGAAAATTAGTTTTTCTTATGGTCGTGCTCTTCAAGATGCTGCTTTATCAACATGGAAAGGTGATGAAAATAACGTAGGTGCTGCCCAATCGGCTTTCATTCATAGAGCAAAGTGCAATGGTGCTGCTACAACTGGTCACTATTCGGAAGCTATGGAAGCTGGAGAATAAGAAATCTGAAATTTATCTGAATAGAATCCTGATGCGTGTTGCTTTTGTTTGGATAATTAACCATACTAACGAAACAGCCAGTCCTGGATAGAGCGGCTCTAAGCCGAAAGGATATTTATTAGTTAACTGACCAATTATAAACCACAATAAGCTGGAAAAAGTGGAAAATAACATTATTGCGGGCATATTTCTAATAGGTTTTCTAATCCAAAACGTTGCTATAAATGGAATAAGTAATCCTGGTATTATTGTACTCCCGAGAGAATACCACAGTTTTATAATTGAAGGAAAAATCCATACGAAAATCAAGGATAACAATGTTGTTATAATGACACCAACCTTTATAGCTTTTTCTTGACTTTTTATTTTTCCTGTTCGCCATAGTATATCTCTTCCAATAGTAATACCACTAATTAAACCTAAAGAATCAATAGTAGACATTATGGTCGCTAATAATCCTGCGAAAAAAATCCCTTTTGCTACTGTCGGTAAAATATTTAAACCCAAGATTGGAAGGGAAAGTGCTTTAATAGAAAGTTCAGGAACTAATAATCTACTATATAGTCCAGCAGATATTGTTAAAAAATCAAATAAAGCCCAAAATCCAATAGATGTGAAAATTCCGCGTCTAGCTATTGAAGCTGTTTTTGCCGCTATACATCTATGATAAAAGTTTGGATCTATGAATGTCCAAAGAGCTACAAAAAACCAAACTGCGATATATTGCAAAGAATTACCTCCATGCCAGCTCAGATGTAATGATGGAAGCCCCATTTTCATTTCCTGAAATCCAGCAAAATTTTTTGCACAAGTAAACACTAAAATAGAAAAAGCTGCATACATAATAACGCATTGTATTAGATCAGTTCGAACAACTGCTCGGAAACCTCCAAAATGAACATAGGTAAAGCTAATTGCTGTTGAAAAAAGGGTGGCTGATAGTATTGTGATGTTAAATAAAAAACTAACTAGGAATGCGCAACTTAGAATATAAGGGGCTGGTGTTGATAGAATAGAAACTAGTCCAGCACCGATATATCCCGCACATTCCCCATAATGATGACGTAAACGTTCGGGAATAGTGAATAGATTTTGTTCTCTAATTTTTTTTGCAAATAGAAAGGCAAAAATAGAAGCAAATATATAATAAGGCAGTCCCATTACTACCCAATTAGAAATACCATATTGATAAGTGAATTCTCCTACGCCAAGAATACCACCATACCAAGTTGCAACCAGAGAAGCCGTAAATGGAATAATCGTTAATCTGCGACCAGCTAATAGATATTCATACTTTCCCTTTTTAGAATTTCTTTGTATTAATCCAGTAGCTAAAATTCCTATTATATATAAAAGGATAATAAATAAATCAATAGAGTGAAGCTTTTCGGTCAATCGCTATGCCTTATAAAAACAAGAATCAAACCATCATAGACTTTAATAATAAATTTCCTATCTTTTGAAATATTACTAATACCTTGTCCGCTATTTTTTAATACTTCCTTTTTCAAGGGATAGTAAAGTCCCTGAGTCGAGATAATGGGTTTTCCTCTTATAGGAATAATTGAAACTGTAGAATTTGGTACACAATTAAACTCTTGATCTTTAGAGATAGCTTGAATTTCATGATAATCTGTAACAGATAATAAGTTTAATTTATCAACGTAATCAGCCATTATAGCGAAGTTGCTAATTGTGTGATCTTCACGTTTTCCTGTTAACCCAAGTAAAGTTACCGCACTAATATCATTATATAGGCACCAATCAAGTGTTTTTTCAAGGTCATTACTATTCTGATCGGTAAACTTAATATATTTGACTCCATCAGGAATTGGATTGGAAGAAATAGAATCCATATCGCCTATAACTACTTGAGGCGATCGTCCAAGAGCTATAGCATTATTTATAGCGCCATCTGTGCAAATGATGGTGCCAGCATTTTTGATTATAGAGATTGGTTTTTTGTGTGCTGGTAATTCTCCATTGGCTAGTATGACTATTGGTAAAGAAAAATTATTTTTTAGTCTTTCCAAGGTACTCCTAACCAGGTTTGAAAAAGCTTCTTTTGATCATTACTAACTTTATCAAGTTTCTTAATTGAAAAGTTGTCATAAGGTGGCTTAGAAGGAGTAAGATTTACTTTTTGTATTATTCCTTCTCGAGAAATTAGAAACTCAGCTAAACTACCTTGGGGTATATCTTGAAGTCTTTTTTCTATAGTTTTTCTGGATACACGCGTACCATTAAGTGAGATTATTTCGTCATTAACATTTAAACCGCCAATATAGGCTGGTGTTCCTGCCCTAACATTTTTAACAATAGGGTTTACGTCCCCACTTATTGAAAAACCAAAGTAAGCAGTTGATTCATCATCATCCTTTGCATACTTTCGCTGAAATTCACAGCCTACTGATAGTAATGGAAAGTTATAATCAATTTCATCTGTAGTATTAGTATAGCGCCAAACTTCTTCTAGATTTGTTCCAGCGATTAATTCGCAAACTTCCCTGAATTCTTTCGAGGTAAAACCTGTAGTGGGTTCTTCTTTATAACTATTATTAAGTTTACGAAAAACATCATCAATGGATTTTTGACCCTTTGTAGCTGAATTAATCGCAAGATCGAGTAATAGTCCTATTATAGCTCCTTTTGAGTAATATGAAATTAGTACGTTTGGTGATTCTTCATTTTGTCTATAGTATTTTATCCAAGCGTCGAAACTGGACTCAGCAACTGATTGAATCTGTCGACCAGGTGATTTTTCAACAATTGCAATATCTCTTGCAAGAAAGTTAAAATATTGTTCAACATTAAGGATTCCTGAACGAAGCAATATTAGATTGTCATAATAACTAGTTATTCCTTCGGATATCCATAGATCTTTAGTATAGTTTTCTTGATTATAATTAAAAGGACCTAAAGCAATAGGTCGAATACGTTTTACATTCCAAGTATGAAAAAATTCATGTGCTACAGTTGATAAAAATCGAAAATATAGGTCCTTGTCTGAAAAGATCCATCTATCAGTTTGTATAGTAGTTGAATTAATATGTTCTAGACCTCCACTTAAATTATCTAATAGAAGTATTTGAAAGACATATTTTTCATAGGGAAGTGAACCAAATATTTGCAATGTACTTTCAACAATTTTTTTAAAATCTTTTCTAAGATCATTTTTATTTATATTGCCATTTCCATAAATGGCGATTTCATGTTCTATACCATTTACTTTAAAAATAATAACATCATGATTTCCAATTAAAATTGGAGAATCCACTAAAACGTCATAATTACTAAAATTAAAAGTGAAACGTTGACCTTTGGATTTTGGTAGGCCAGTAGAAACTTGTCTCCATGTCCGAAAAGGAATAACCTTTAGTTGACCTGATTCTTCCGTACGTCCTTCAATATAAACGAAAATAGATGTACCATTAAGGTAACCCCTCGAATTATTGAGAAAACTAGTGCGAACAGTTTGTTCGTAAGCATAAACACGATATTTAATGATGAATTCTTTATTTTTTTCAGTATTTATTTCCCAAGAGTTTTTATCGATCTTTTTTGCTATAAGTTCTTTTTGTCCTGCATAAGCTCGAAGGCGTGGAATATGCCGTGAAAATTCTCTAATTAAATATGACCCAGGAGTCCAAACGGGCATTTTCACCACTACTTTTTCTTTTATATTGTCACTGATCCTCATCTCAACATGGAAATAGTGTGTATGAGGTTCGGGCATTGATAACTGATATCTGATTTTTGGTTCAGCTGACATAGTTTTTCCCATCAATATTATAATTAATAGAATATGGATCTTTTTCATTAATTTCATTCATCCTTTCCATATTTTAATAGCTAAATAAAATACAAAAAGGCTATAAAAGGTTATAGATATATAGAATTTTTTCATTATAAAATTATTACAGTAACCATTGGTCAAAAAAGTGAATTTCTAAAAAATTTCAAGAGTATTGGAATGAAAATATTTTACCTTTTAATCTTTACTAGTATTGTGCTCTCCCAACCTCAAGGAAGACAGGTGATGGAACTGGCCAAGGAACAAAACCACCCAAAGGATTTGGTTAGCACTATCTCAATGACTCTAATAAAAAATCTACATGGTAAAGAAAAAAGTCGAGTACGTACTTTTTCTAATTCACAAAAATTTTATGAAACTGGTGAATTTCTAACAAAAACCTTAATTCGCTTTCAGTCTCCAGAAGATCTAAAAGGGACGGGACTTCTAATTTGGGAATATCGTGATACGAACAAAGAAAGTGAACAATGGCTTTACCTTCCGGCTATAAAAAGATCCAAAAAAATATTTTCACGAGAAAAAATTAGGAGCTTTATGGGCTCTGACTTTTCTTATGAAGATATTAAGCCTCGTGATATTGATGAAGATACATATGAAATTCTTGGTCAAGAGAATCTAGATGGAAAAAAATATTATAAAATTAAAGCGACGCCTATAAAAATAAGTATTTACTCGAAACGTATAATCTGGGTAGACAAGGATGAAAGTTTAATTAGCAAGATAGAGTTCTATGACAAAGACAATCAAATAAAAAAAATTATGACCATTCCAAAAGTCAAACGACATGGTGATTACTTAACCATCCTAAAAATGGAAATGGAAAATATTGAAAAGTCTCAGCTTACAACGATTGAATTATTAGATATATCTTATGATAATGAATTAGAAGAAAGTTTTTTTTCCAAAGAATCTTTGATTGAAGAGCGGTAATTTTTTATTTTGCTCTAAAACCTATCCTTTCAAAAGGATTGACTACAGTGGTAATCATGTTATTTAAATGTGCACTTATTCTTTTCAAGTAGCGAGAATACAGTGCAAGGGAAACTGCTTCACTTACAGAAAGATCTTCAATATTACCAGTTGCGATAGTATTTACAATTTCATCACAGACACTTCCTATTTTCCCTTTAAAACTGGACATCATTGATAAAGCACTTTCTTCATCTTGTTCTTCTAGTACTTTAATAGTTTTATTAAAACGTGTTATTACTTCTTTTTCAACATCAAGAATTAATTTTTCGAAAGATCCTACCTTAAGTTTTTTTGAGTGAACGGATGCTAAATCAAGAATATTTTTACAGTAGTCTCCGATACGTTCAATATCCACAACAATATTTACGAGAATCATTCCTGAAGATAAATCCTCAGGACCTTTTACAGAACAATGGGTCATCACTTTCCGTCTCACATTTTGTTCATATTCATTAACAATTTTATCTTTATTTCGTATTTCTTGATTTACTGTTGAATTATCCACCTCTCGAAGAACTCGAATTGCTTCTACGCACATCTCATGTGCAACGTACATCATTTCAAATGAATCATTATATGCTTGGTCTAAGAGATCATCTGATTTCCAAAGTTCAATTATTTGCCGCCACATTTTTATCTCCTCAACTTTTTTTATTAGTTATTTATGTTCCCAAAATAAGTATGATTGTTAAAGGTAATAAAACAAATATAAATATTAGGTAAACCAAGGGTAGATATTTTCTTTTAACAGAAGCTTTAGCAATTGAATTAGCTAGTTTAAGTGGAATATTCCTGAGAAATGGAAAAGGATAAATAATAAGAATAGCTGTTAGATTAAAAATTAAATGACTCAATGCCGCAATTAGCGCCGAGACTGTCCCAGTTAGCGCTGCTAACAATGCTGTAAAGGTTGTTCCCACATTAGCCCCAAGGGTATATGGAAAAATTTGTTTAAGAGATAATATTCCTGCGCCAGCTAGAGGTACTACCAATGATGTTGTAATAGAGGAGCTTTGCACTAATATTGTGAATAATATGCCAAAGCTAAAACCTCTTAATACTGTCTTAAAAATAAATTGATCAAAAAAAGTTTCAATTTTACTTAACACAAGGCGTCGCAAAAGTTTTACTATTGAAAACAACATCAGGAACGTTATAAGAACACTAAAAAACAAATAAAGAATGTCATTACCAAATGACACACTTTCAATTAAGCTTGATCCCCATTTTATAGCGACTTTTATAGGACTGGAAGACTGTAAAATTTCAGTATTAAGAAACTTTCCAAACATAGCGGTTCCTATGTTTTCAGCGCTTTGCTGAATAATTCTAAATCTCAGTTCGATAGGGAAAAGTATACAGACGGCAAGTAGGTTAAAAAAATCGTGTACTGTTGAGGCTGCGAAAGCACGACGAAATTCTTCGCCTCGATTAATATGACCAATGGAGACAATTGTATTTGTAACTGTGGTACCTATATTGGCTCCCATTATCATTGGAACAGCTCCATTTAAACTAAGGGCACCAGAACTTACCATTCCTACAATTAAGGATGTTGTCGTTGATGAACTCTGAAATAAAACAGTTGAGAAAATACCAATGAATAAAGCAACAAATGGTTCGCTTGTCGTTGTCATAACTGAATTGGCAAAATCGCTACCCATGTTTTTTATGGCGCTGGACATTCCATTAATTCCAACTAAAAAACTATATAGAGCTACAAAGATAGCTAATATTTGAAAGAACGGAACTCTTAGAATTTTTACCATTCTATAGATACTAATTAATATTTTTTCATTATTTGGCTAATTTATTTGGCTATAAAACATATTTAATTTGTCTATCTTATTGATATAGCGCAAAGCATTATTATGAAAAGAAAGAAATACCATCCTCACAGTTATCTAACTTGAAATATTATCTTATAAAGATATGTATAAAGAAGATAAAAACATAAAACGCGTTCTTGTTGTCGATGATGAGCGCGATATCAGGAATCTCATCCGGTACCACTTGGAGAAGGACGGATATGAAGTGCTCTCAGAAAGTGCCGGCGAGAGTGGAATCAAGACCGCAATAGCCAAATCTCCTCACCTTGTGATTCTTGATTTGATGCTACCGAAGATTGACGGTCTTGAGGTATGTCGCCTCCTCAAGGCTAACGAACAGACAGTCGATATTCCAATCATTATGGTTACTGCAAGAGGAGAAGAATTCGATGTTGTCAAAGGGCTGGAATACGGTGCCGACGACTATGTGACAAAACCTTTCAGTCCTAAGGTGCTAATGGCAAGGGTTAAGTCTGTCTTGCGTCGGAGAAGTATAGGAGAGGCAGGAAGTGAAGATGACATCATGATAGGGAAGCTATCAATTCATATGGGACGTCGTGAAGTCAAAGTCAATTCCAATGTGGTCGATCTTACGTATTCGGAATTTGAGATTCTACATCTCATGGCTCGGAGGCAAGGATGGGTTTTTACAAGAAATCAGATTATTGATCAAGTTCATGGTGGTGATTATCCTGTAACCGACAGATCAGTGGATGTTCAAATTGTGGGCTTGAGAAAAAAACTTGGTAACACGGGGAAGTACATAAAGACAGTTCGAGGAGTCGGATACCGGTTCAAATCTAACGAAAAATGATCATGGCTCGACGACGACTCAATTCTCAGCTTTTCATTTCATATTTGGTGATTATTCTTTTGGCAGTGGTGGCGCTGGGATGGTTTGCGAGTCAATCGGTAAAAAGCTTTTATTTTAGTGAAAAGCGAGACGATCTGAAGGCGAGAGCGGTCCTTGTAAGAGAAGCGCTTGACATTAAGCGTGACAATGCACCGGAATCACTATCGAATTTCTGCCGAAGAGTGGGTGAAAATACAGCCACAAGAATTACTCTCATTCATAACGATGGTCATGTATTGGCCGATTCACACGAAGATGCGTCAGTCATGGACAACCATAGGGATAGGCCCGAGATCAGGGAGGCTATCGGAAACGGTGAAGGGACATCAATACGATACAGTCGCACTCTTGATGAGGAGATGATGTACTTGGCAATTTTCACTGAGATATCAGATAAGCCGATTGTTGTTCGGCTTTCTGTTCCTATCACGTCTCTTCAGGAGACCTTGGCTGTGATGAGGAAGCGCATCATTTTTGCAGTGATACTGATTGCCGCAGTATCCTCCGGTATAAGTTATCTTGTTTCCCAAAGAATTGTACGGCCACTTGAGGCGATCAAAAGGGGGGCGGACCGGTTCGCCGCCGGCGACTTGAATAGAAAACTCTCTATCCCAAATCTTGAAGAGACCGGTTCTCTGGCTGAGACCCTCAACGAAATGGCGAGCCAGCTCGATGCTCGCATCATGACAATCCTCAAGCAGCGAAATGAACGTGAGGCCATTCTCACCAGTATGGTGGAAGGGGTGGTAGCCATAGATGAAGAAGGCCGAATTATGACCTTTAATGAAGCCGCGGCCAGACTTCTCGGCATTGATCTTGAGATTGAGTTGGGCAAACCATTAACAGAACTTGTCAGAAGTTCCAAACTTACCGATTTTCTTAAAAAAACGATGAAGTCAGATGGAGTAATAGAAAGTGAGATTGAGTTGGAGGGTGACAGTAAACGGTTTGTTCAGGTCCATGGCGTGAGGTTAAGAGGTGATGATGGACTTACCACGCGCACCCTTATCGTTCTAAATGATATTAGTCGCCTCAAGAAGCTAGAGCAAGTCAGACGCGATTTTGTTGCCAACGTTTCTCATGAACTGAAGACGCCAATTACTTCCATCCAAGGTTACGCTGAGACGCTTCAAGATTTTCTTTCCGAAAAAGACAATGATGCAACCCAGTTCCTGTCCATCATTGTCCGGCAAAGTGAACGAATGAAGCTGATCATAGATGATCTTCTGCATCTTTCCCAGATTGAAGATATGCAAGAGCGAGGTGAACTTCAGAAAATCCCAACCGAAATCTTTCCGCTTCTTGAGTCAGCTGTGGAGGATGTGAGATTACAGAGTGGAACGAAAAATTTAGCATTTGATCTACATTGCTCAGAGGACCTTATCGTAGAGGTCAATAGCCAGCTCTTCAGGCAGGCGGTTACGAACCTACTGGATAATGCGGTGAAGTACGGAGATGGATCGAAAATCTTACTGAACTGTTTAAAGGTTGAGGATAACATTGAAGTAAGGATCACCAATGCAGGATCAATAATCGAACCCGAACATAGAGAAAGACTTTTCGAACGATTCTATCGTGTAGATAAAGACAGAAGCAGAGAAAAAGGCGGAACAGGTCTTGGGCTTGCAATCGTCAAACACATCGCACTGGCACATGGTGGAAAAGTGTCAGTTGAATCTAAGGCCGTCGAGGGGAACACTTTTTCCTTATGCTTACCCGCCTGACTCTGCTCACCGACTTCTAACCACACCCTAACACTTACCTAACAACTTGGCCACATATTCCGACCAAGTTAAAAGT